>OIYR01000046.1_pt1 | contig 72835 bp, 73 predicted proteins | sample 1588221 | NCBI WGS metagenome assembly OIYR01 (sample SAMN03283292) | human gut metagenome | biome: human-associated habitat; material: feces | host: Homo sapiens | place: Peru | collected 2012
GTAAGTGCCGTGAGGCATTCAGCTTGGCAGTACTAATAGGTCGAGGGCTTGACCATAACTTAATTTCTTTGGTCAGTCAGTATTTTCTCTTTTCCCTTTTTCTTCTCTTTATTCAGTTTTCAGGGTGTTTGCTGAAAACACTACGGTCGGGCATTAATGCTCGATGACAGATAAATCTGTCTGCTCGGTAAATAATCATTACTAAGAGTTTAAAGCATCGCTTTTGCGGTGCTTTTTTAATTTGGCTCAATGTCAATAGTTGGGTTAACCCGAAAAAATAATCGTTCCACCCATATTCGCCTTATAGGGGGTGTGATTTTGCAAGTGAAAATCCTATTCTTATCACGAAGAAACAAAGGAGGTTTCAAAAATGGAACAAATCAAAATAGGAAAGTTTATTGCAAAAAAACGCAAAGAACTAAATTTAACTCAAGAGCAACTTGCCGAACGCTTGGGTGTTTCAAACAAAACCATTTCAAAATGGGAAACAGGAAAATATATGCCCGATTATGCTGTAGTAAAGAACTTGTGCGAAGAATTAAAAATCTCGGTTTCTGAATTGATGGACGGCGAAGAAGCCGACGATAAAAGTGTTCGTGTGTATGATGATGAACAAATCCTCGATTTGTTGAGAAGAACACAAGAATTAGAAAAGCAAAGAGTTATGCTGACCGGAGTTATCCTTATCGTTATGGGAATTGCTTTGCTGGCATTGTCGCACACTTTTGGCGGTTTAGATGTAAAAGATTTTTTTGCGGGACTTCTATTTGGAATATCAATCATTGAAATGTTATTGGGTGTTTATGTAACCGCTAAGGGTGCAAGCGGTAAATAATGTTTTCATCAGTTAAAATGAAAATAATCTGTTAAAAATCCTTGTTTTGAAATGGATCTTTTGTGCGCTCAAAACAGAGGGAAAATGTATATACAAAAATATATAAAATATTTCTCAGAACACTTGAAAATTTATATAATATAATGTACAATATATATATACAATAAAAATTACGGAGGAATTACTATGAAAACCATTAAAAAATTGTCTGCACTTGCACTTGCATTGTGTATGTTATTGTCACTTGTACCTATAACAGTGTCTGCCGGAATAATGCCGCTTCCTACGCCTACCAATCTTAAGTGGAACGATACACTTGAGTCGGGCAAAATATACGCTACATGGAACACAAGCGGCGATGAGGCTTGGTGTATCGCCACTCTTTACAGGGACGGAACGATGGTAAAGGATTTTGCCTATGCAAGATACGGTACTAATAAATATGACTTTACTTCATATATGCAGGAACCGGGAAATTACACCTTTATCGTTCAGGCTATTGCAGATGTTGAAAGTGCAATGTATAATGACAGTGAGATAGCCAAACCCAGCGCAGTTTACACTGTAACCGCACCTGCACAAAAATACATTTACGGCGATGTAGACAAAAGCAACGATGTTACGGTTAAAGATGCAACGCTTGTTCAGAAATATTGTGCATTGGTAAGTGAACTTGATGATGCGCAAATGAAGATTGCCGACGTAAACGGTGACAATAAGGTTACAATAAGCGACGCTACTTACATTCAGAAATATCTTGCTTCTGTTGTTTCTGCGGAAAACAGAACCGGTAAGGAGTTCACTGTTTAATCTAAAAGCTTGCGAAAGTTTTGATTGACTGTTTTAAAACATAACATTTAAGAAAGGTCTCTGATTTTCAGAGACCTTTCTTGTTCTATTTGTGTAATTTATAATTGTCCAAAATCATTCTTATACTTTGTTTTTCGCTTTCTGAAAGAGTGCGGTAGTCGCTTATAAGAGAAAATTCATCTTGATTGAGATCGCCAGGGAGGACTTTTTCAATCTTATGATCAATTTCGGTGTGACCTATAAGATAATCTACCGAGGTACAGAAATAATCCGCAAGCTTTTTCAGTGTAGCAATATCAGGTTCAACAGCGTGATTTTCATATTTATTGATAGATTGCTGACTTACTCCGATTATATCGGTGAGCTGTTGTTGACTTAAATTTTTTCGGTTCCTTAACATTTTTAGATTTTTAACCATATCAACACCTCATTGTTATTGTAACAACTTTTTGTTGTTGTATAAAAACTTATTGTTAGTTATCGACAACAACCGTAGGTTGTGATAATATACATATAGGAGATGTAAGTATTCTTAAAATGCCCAATGAGGGTTATAAATTCAGCGTGTCAACTAAATTGCAAACACTATAATTGTTTATAATGCATAAATAAGCGAAATAAAGTTAGTCAACCATTTTTAAGATAAAATGTTACACTTTAAATTAATTATGTTATAATTTAAGTGCAGATGACACCCGCCCCTTATGCGGTGGGTGACACTTCAGGATTTCAGTGTGAGTATATCTTCCACTGAAACCCTGAGGAGCTAAAGTTCTTTTGTACTGCTTGCAATCTTTGGTAAGGAAGCGATTTTATGTTCAAAGGCGCAGTTTTTGATATGGACGGGCTGATGATAGACAGCGAGCGTGTGGTATATAACGGTTGGCAGAAGCTAATGGATAAACACGGTTATGATTACAGCGTTGAGGTTTTTAAGCAGACGGTCGGCAGGCGCAAAAACGAAGTTGAACAGTTTTATTATGAAAGGTACGGCACTGATTTTCCTTACCGTGAGCTTGCCCAAATACAGCGGCAGAATTATATTGACCGTTTAATATCAGAGGGAATCCCCGTAAAAAAGGGATTGTATGAAATTTTGGAGCTTTTTAAAAACAGCGGTGTTAAGATTGCCCTTGCAACATCTACATCACGCAAAACAACAGAGATGAATTTGAAGGTTATAAACGCTGAACGCTATTTTGACGCACTTGTGTGCGGTGAGGACGTGACAAACGGTAAGCCCGATCCTGAGGTGTTTTTGACCGCCGCACAAAAAATATGTGTGCCGCCTGAGAAATGCGTTGCCTTTGAGGACAGCATAAACGGCATAAAATCAGCGTTTGCGGCTCATATGACAACGGTTATGGTGCCTGATTTTGTTGAACCGACCGATGAAATTATGCCGCTGATAAGCTTTTTGTGCAGAGATCTTTTGCAGGCAACGGAATTTGTAAGACGTAGAATTTAGGGCTTTAATTTGACCTCAGACAATCAACTAAACGGATTGTTTGTCGGATTGCTTTCGGAGCATTTCAAAATTTTTAGGTTGTTGTCACCGTCGCAGAATGCGGCAAACACCGCTTCGACCTTTTCGTTTTGCTTTTCCAGCTCCGAATTGAGCCAGTCCATATTGTTGCCTGTGCTGTGCAGATTTTTTTCAAGCACTCTGCCGTTTGCAACAACAACTACTTCAATACGCTTTTGGCGCACTATTATTTTGAGGTCGTCGGGAGTGACGGGGCGGCTTTTGTCCTTTGGCAATACGGATATTTGTCCGGTGTGTTCAAACATAACCGTTTCTACGTCGTCAAGCGAAAAATACTCCTTGTCGCGGAGCATTGTCAGAAACTCGTTGAAGTCGATTTTTGCCGTTGTTAGATTTCGTTTATAGAGCTTCCCCCTGTCATACAGAACAATACTTTTGCCGGTGAAAAATCTTCTGCAAACCACCGACTTTTGTGACAGGAGAGTCAATATTATCATAATCGCCGCATAGACAAGCAAAGCTACAAAGCAGTGCCGGAAATCGGCAATCTCGCTTGTCGCCATTTCAGCGGCTATTGAGCCGATTGTGATACCGTTTACATAGTCAAACATATTCAGGTTTGACATCTGCTTGTTTCCGATAAGCTTTGAGAGTATAAACAGCACCGCCACCGACACAAACGCAGTGACCACTATATATAACAAATCATCCATAGTAATTCCTCCGAAAGAAGTTTTGGGATTATTATGGACTTTTTTTTGCGCCGATATGCGAATAAATGAAATCCGTTTGGATAAAAATACTAAATGCAACCTAAGTATTGCTGACGCTCCTTTGCACTGTTTGCAATATGGTGCAGGCTTTGCTACGATTTAAACTACAGGGGATATTGACAATTTTTCAAAAAGAATGTAAAATAATATTAAACGATTGTGCACAATTTAATTTTACATAATTGATTTTAAAATAGTGTGGTGGTATAGTGACAAGATATGATATTGCAATAATCGGAACGGGTCCTGCGGGAATTTCGGCGGCAATTACTGCCAAAATCAGAGGCAAAAGTATTATATTGCTTGGCCCGAAGAACCTAAGCGATAAAATAACAAGGGCGGCAAGAATTGAAAACTATACCGCCTTGCCGAACATCAGCGGCAAAGAGCTTGCAGGGCATATGCTTTTGCACCTGAAAACGCTCGACATACAAATAACCGATAAACGTGTCAAGACGGTATATGCTATGGGAAAATACTTTGTTCTTGAAGCAGGCGAGGATATGATTGAATCTAACAGCGTTATTGTTGCCGCAGGCGTTATGCAAGGTAAGATGCTCAAAGGCGAAAAAGAATTGCTCGGTTCGGGTGTGAGCTACTGCGCTACTTGTGACGCAAGACTTTACAGAGGCAAAAAGGTTGCGGTAATAGGTTACAGCGACGAATCGGCAAATGAAGCAGAGTTTTTGTCGGATATAGCGAGTGAGGTTATGTTCTTTCCGATGAAAAAGGGTATTGAACCCGAAAGCAGGAAAAACATCACGGTTATCAGAGAAATTCCCCGTGAGATAACGGACGAAGGATTCGTAAAGGGCGTGCTTACCGACAACGGAGAGTATGGTGCAGACGGAGTGTTTGTTCTGCGTGATTCGGTTTTGCCGGATACGCTTGTTCCGGGGCTTGAAACCGAGCAAAATCATATAAAAGCAGATTTGCAGATGAAGACAAACCTTGACGGCGTTTTTGCCTGCGGTGATATTGTCGGCAAGCCGTATCAATATATTAAAGCGGCAGGTCAGGGTAACACGGCGGCGCTTTCTGCCGTTGAGTACCTTAGCAGGCTTAAAAATAATTCATAACACAAAGCAAAGGAGAATAATTATGGTACAGAGAATTTATGACAATAATATGGATGAAGCGCTTGAAAGCAAGCTTGCGCTCGTTGATTTTTCGGCAGTATGGTGCGGTCCGTGCAAGATGATTGCACCTGTAATTGAAGAACTTTCAGACGAGCTTGACGGCGAGGTGGATTTTTTTAACGCCGATTCAGACGAAAACTCGGAGCTTGCAAGAGAATATCAGATCAGCAGTATTCCCGCACTGTTGCTTTTTAAAAACGGCGAAGTTGTGGCAAGAACAGTAGGTTTTCAGCCCAAAGGAGCCATAAGGAGCTTTATTGATTCAAATAAATGATCGGGAGCGATAATATGTCGGAAGAATATGAGTCGCTTAGACTTGAAAATCAAATTTGTTTTCCGCTTTATGCCTGTTCAAAGGAGATTGTGCGAAGGTACAAGCCGTTTCTTGACGAGCTTGACCTTACATATACCCAGTACATTGCGATGCTGGTTATGTGGGAGCAAAAACGGATAAACGTCAAAAATATGGGCAGACTGTTGTTCCTTGATTCGGGAACGCTGACGCCTGTGCTCAAAAAGCTGGAGCAAAAGGGATATATTTTAAGAACTCGCAGTGCAGACGACGAGCGTGTTGTAATTGCAAACCTGACCGAAAAGGGCGAACGGCTAAAGGGCAGAGCCGTTCTTGTTCCGCAAAAGGTGACGAAGTGCGTAAACCTTTCAAGAGAAGAGGCTGAATTACTGTATGCACTGCTGTACAAGGCGCTTGACCGCTCCGAAAATATATAACCTGAGTACAGATTCCTCCGCATCTCAGGCGGCGAGGAACATTTGCACACAGGTTATGTTTTTAATTAATGCCTTTATCAATGCCAACTTGATTGGTATAGTTTAAGCAAAAAATATTCCCTGTACTGTTGTAAGTACAGGGCGATTGATGCTCACGCTCATTTTAAAAAAATTCAAAAAAAAACAGAGCGTTTAAGCTCTGCTTGACAACATAAATATTATGCTGTATAATAGTTATGTAAAGGAACGGTTTTGGCTGTTCCGCTTTAAGACAAATTATTTTTGGTAACCGCCTTGTATTCGCAGTACAGGGCGGTTATTTTTTTGCGTTATTAACGTAAGCCATAGCAAAAATAAGTATCAAGACTATCATTGTCAGGTATTCCACGCACTCACCCCCTTTCTCAAGGGAGCTGAAACAACCGCCGCCGTTCCTTTACGAAATTATTATACTACAAATGTTGCAGTAGTTGCAACTGTTTATCGCAACAAAAGTCGTCGCAAAAAATGCAACGGCTTTTTTATGTTCAACTAATTAAGTTTAGGCATCAAGGCAGGCACGGAGTTTATCGCTGAAAACCTTATTAAAAATTATCTCACCACGGCTTTATTGAGCCTGTCAGCTCAGAAACAGAAGCGATATTGTTATCGTCAAGGAATTTTTCCATACCACGGGCAATTTTAATCGGAGCATAGGGGTCGGTAAACAGCACGGTGCCGATTTGCAAAGCCGAAGCGCCTGCAATCATCATTTCTACCGCATCCTGCCAAGTCGTTATTCCGCCAAGCCCGATAACGGGAATTTTTACGGCGTTTGATACCTGCCAAACCATTCTTACAGCAATCGGAAAAACTGCCGCTCCGCTCATTCCTCCGGTGTTGTTGCGGATTATCGGACGGCGTGAGTTTATGTCTATCTTCATACCCGTGAGTGTGTTTATCAGCGAAACTGCGTCTGCACCGCTGCTTTCTGCCGCCTTTGCAATAGAGGCGATGTCTGTTACATTGGGGCTGAGCTTTACTATGAGCGGCTTTTTGCAGTGACTGCGTACCTGACGTGTTATCTCTCCGACGCCCTCACAGCTTGTGCCGAATTGTACGCCGCCCTGTTTTACGTTTGGGCATGATATGTTAAGCTCAATCATATCGACATCGGTGTCGCTTAGTTTTTCAGCCATTTCGCAGTATTCTTCGTAGCTGTTGCCTGCGATATTTGCTATAATCACCGTGTTTTGCTGTTTGAGCCACGGCAAATCCTCTTTTATAAACACGTCAACGCCCGGATTTTGCAGACCTACGGCGTTGAGCATACCCGACGGAGTTTCGGCTATTCTGGGGGACGGGTTACCGTCACGCTTTTTAAGGGTTATGCCCTTGCAGGAAATGCCGCCCAATGCGCTGAGCGGATAAAATTCGCCGTATTCCCTGCCAAATCCGAATGTTCCGGAAGCGGCTATCAGCGGATTGCCAAATTCAACTCCTGCGATTTTTACGGATAGATCAGCCATTGAAAACTACCTCCTCAGCGTTAAATACAGGACCGTTTTTGCAGACGTGGTGCATAACCTCTTTGCCGTCTGAGATAACCTTTACCGCACAGCCGAGACAGGCGCCTATTCCGCACGCCATACGTTCTTCGAGCGATATTTGACAGGGCTTTGAAAATTCCCTGCACAAATCTGCAACCGCTTTCAGCATAGGTGTAGGTCCGCAGGCGCAGACCTCGTCGATTTCGTTTATCCTGTTTTTGAGAATATCGGTAACAAAGCCCCTTTCACCTGCACTTCCGTCATCGGTGACAAGCACAAGCTCTGCTCCTGCTTTTTTAAAATCATCTTGCAGTATTACAAGAGCTTTGTTTCTGAAGCCGGTGATGACAAGGGGATTTTCGGTCTGTTTTGCGGTATAGAGCATTGGCGGAACGCCTATTCCGCCGCCGATAAGGCAGTATCTCTTACCGTTTTTTATCTTAAATCCGTTGCCGAGCGGCGCAAGAAGATCTACGTCCTCGCCTTTCTTCATCTGCGACATCAGCCTTGTGCCTTCGCCCTTTACCTGATAAACAAGTCGCATAATGCCGTTGTCAACGTCGCATATCGAGATTGGACGGCGAAGCGTTTTTGACGGAACATAAACGTGTGCAAACTGTCCGCAAAGTGCAGGCAAGGCGTTGTTGTCATACTTTAAACGCATATCAAAAATTCCGTCTGCTATCTCACTGTTTGACATCAGGGGATATTTTCTTACGTCGTATTTCATATCATCATTCCTTTAAAGATATTCGAGCTTTATCACTACGAAGCCAAGCTCCGTATAGCTGTAGAGCGGACTTTGAGTACTGATACACGGCAAATTTTTGTTGACAGAGTTTGTCTCTTCAACCCAACTGTATATATATCCGTCATTGGCAAGGCGGTTAAACGTTTCTTCAAAATCAAGCCTGCTGTCGATGACAAAAGCAAAGCTGTCTTCGTACTGTTCGGCAGAAGCTATCAGCGCAGTTACGATGTTGTCCGCATTGTCGGGGTCTGTAAGTATAAGGTTGTTCTTATAAAAGTAGTTATATTCCGTGTTTGTACATTCGGGGACAAAACTGTTATACAGCACGGTGTTGTCGTAGCTGTTGCTGTCAAGCTCGCTGAAAGTCTTGTTAATTGTGTGGTCGGTGTTTATATCCTCAGTTGTGAGATTAAGATAAAAATATCTTTCTGAATATATATTTTCATTGCTGTCATTCCAGGTAACATCGGTATGATACCACTCGCCCTCTATCTTGACGCAGTTCCACATATGAGATTCATCTTTTGACGTGCCCTCAACAACGGTACATTCTATTCCGAGTCTGTTGCACAAGAGCTGAAAAGCCTTTGAATAACCGTCGCAAACAGCCTTTCCGTCAAGCAAAGCTCCGCAGACGTTGTGTTCGTTGCCGAGAGTTTTTCCGTTTGATGCCGCCGTTGCTCCTTCGCTGTCGTATTCGCAGTTGTCAACAAGGTAGTCATTGATATAAAATTCAATATCATAATCGCCTGCATCATTTGGTGCGGAGGATATAATATTGTCAATTTTATTTTCAAGCTCTCGCCTTAGATTTATAAGGTTAGCGTTCTCTATTGTAAAAATAAGGGAAAGCACTGTGACGCCGTTACTGTTGTAGTATTCAAAGGTACCGTCTATCCAGAATACCTGGGGATTGTCGCATTGATATGCCAATAGTGCTTGAGTTATTGTATTTTCGGAGTATTCGCCGCCAAGCGAAAATTCCTCGCTTGCCGATTTGTTTGCATATTCGTCTATCATCGAATAAATGCGTTGTTTGTCCGCACTGTCAAGGCTTTGGTATCCGTAGCCCGAATATGCCTCGGTTCTCGGTTTTGCCTGAGATGGTGTTGTTGTTGAATTTTGAGAGTCCGAGCTTCCTTTGTCGGAGGCTTCAAAGATGTCAAATACGGTACAGCCGCACAATGTTGCGGCGCACAAAAGGATTGATATTACGGAAAGTAAAATTTTGTGTTTAATATTATATAGCTTCAAAAAATCACCTGAATATATTTTACTTTATTTTTTTCAACTCGTCAATATTGCGTTTGATATATTTATGTGTTAAAATACTATCGGTCTGTTCGCAAAATCCAGACCTTAAATAAATACTACGGAGGAATTTAATATGAAAAACAAATCAACGCTGTACCTTGTACAGGCGTCGGTCATTGCCGCATTGTATGCGGTGCTGACAATTTTGCAAAATGTGCTTTTGCCCGGTTCTGCTTCTTATGCAGTGCAGTTCAGGGTGGCAGAGGTTATGACCGTATTTGCGCTGTTTACGCCGGCGGCAATTCCCGGACTTACGATAGGCTGTGTGATTGCAAACATCAGCTCACTTTCGTCGCTCGGTCCGTATGATATGATATTCGGGTCTGCGGCAAGCCTGATAACCGCAATTTTGATGTATCGCCTGAGAAACGTCAAATTGTTTAAAATGCCGATACTTGCCTGCCTTATGCCTGCGCTCATAAACGGAATTTTGGTTGGGTTTGAAATAGAATTCTTTTTTGTCGCAGGCGAATTCCATTTTTGGGATTTTCTTTTGCAGGGCGGACTGGTTGCGCTCGGAGAGCTTGGAGTTTTGCTTGTGTTGGGACTTCCGTTTACAAAATTATTATCACATTTTTCTGTATTTCAACGTACAAACAATAAATAAATTTACGGCAATAAATTCAGCGCAGGAACACTTAGAATAACAAATATATTATAAATCCGATTAAAAAGAAAAAGCTATAATTCACATCATACCCATTGGCATTGTTGATTGTGGATTATAGCCTTTAATTTTTGTTTTGTTCTTTTTTGCGCTGAAAGCGTCAGTCCGTTAGCGCCGTATTTACGGCGATAATGCTTTATTGTTTATCCCTTGACTGCGCCTGCAACAACGCCCTCGATAATATATTTTTGACAAGCAAAATAGAACACTACTATCGGGATAATACTCAGCACAATCAGTGCCATAATTGCGCTTGTGTCCGAATGACCGTAAGAGCCGTTGAGGTACTGAATGTGAATAGGAATAGTTCTGTAGGTCTTGTCGAGAATAAGGTACGGCAACAGATAGTCGTTCCATATCCACATGGTTTCAAGTATTGCTACAGAAATGAATGTCGGTTTCATTATCGGCAAAACGATACCGAAAAATGTTTTGAGCGGGCCTGCGCCGTCAACGTCTGCCGCTTCTTCAATTTCTATCGGTATTGATTTTACAAAGCCTGTAAACATAAATACCGCAAGTCCCGCACCGAATCCGAGGTAGATTATCAAGATACCCCAAGGAGTGGTGAGGTGAAGGTTGTCCGCTGTTTTTGAAAGTGTGAACATTACCATCTGGAACGGCACTACCATTGAGAATATGCAGAAATAATAGATTATCTTGCATATGACGGAATTTGAACGGCTGAGGTACCATGCACACATTGAGGTGCATAAAAGTATCAGCGCAACACCGAATATCGTAATGAAAAAGCTGCATACGATAGTTTTCCAAAACGGGAAGTTGCCGTAGAACATACCGGTGATATAGCTGTCAAGTCCGCTGAAGGTTTCTGATGTCGGAAATGCAAACGGAGCCTGGCTGATAGCCTTGTTTGTCTTAAAGGAGTCCATCAGTACAACAAAAACCGGAACAACATAGAATATAGAAATTATCGTAAAAAGAACGGTAAGGATTTTCATTCCGACCGTCTGTTTCTTTTTGACAGGTCTTTCTTTTGCTTTTATCTTTGCCATTACTGCTGCACCTCTCTTTTCCGTGTAAAGTACAACTGAGCCAAAGCGATAACCACAACGACGAGGAAGAAGATAACGCCCTCTGCCTGACCGACGCCGCGGGAATTCTGGTTCTTATAGAAGGTGTTGTAGATGTTGAGCGCCAGCATTTCCGTTTGATATATCATCGTGCCTCCGGAGGACACAACGCCCGGGTCTCCGCCTGTAAGCGCAAGGTTTTGGTCAAACAGTTTAAACGAGTTTGTCAGCGTTAGAAACGTGCATATCGTAATTGACGGAGCCATCATCGGAAGTGTTACATGACCGAGAAGCTGTTTTCGGTTTGCACCGTCGATTCTTGCCGCTTCATACAGGTCGGCGGGCACGCTTTGGAAGCCTGCAATATATATGATCATCATATATCCCGCCTGTTGCCAGCACATCAGGATTATCAGTCCCCAAAATCCGAATGCTGAATTGAGCTTAATGTTGGTGCCGAAATTCATAAGAATTCCGTTAAAAATAAGCTGCCATATATAGCCCAAAATAATTCCGCCGATAAGGTTCGGCATAAAGAACACTGTTCTGAAGATGTTTGAGCCTCTTATTCCGAGCGTAAGGACATACGCCACGGCAAACGCTATCAGATTGATAAGAATTACCGACACAACGACGAACAATGCGGTAAACCAAAAAGCTCTCAAAAAGCCTTCGTTCTGAAACGCCTTTACATAGTTGCCGAGTCCGATAAAGGTTGCGTCACTTGTGGTTCTGAATTTGCAGAACGAAAGATAGATTCCCTGAAAGAACGGATATACAAAACCGATTATGAATGCAGCAAGCGTCGGAAGGACAAATACAAGAAAATACAGTTTTCTTTTAGGTTTCTTAAACATAATAACTTGCCTTTCTGAAAAAAGCAGGGGAGCGGAAGCCGCCCCCCTACCGAATGTTTGCTATCTGCTATTAATATTAGCAAATGTTTTGATTTAATTCATCAATGATTTGCGGCATATTCGGTAGCCCAACCGTCAACAAATGCTTTTACAACATCGTCCCAAGCACCCTGACCTGCGGCATACTGTGTAAGAGCTGTACCAACGCCGTTTTTCCAGTCTTCACTCGGCATTGTTGTGAAGTTCCAGCTTACAGGTGTTTTGCCTGCTTCTGTGTTAGCCTGGTCAACTTTAACAAATACGTTGTTTGTAGCCTGAGCGTTCTTGAACGGGATTACAAAGTTCATATCTGTTGCCATAGCCTTTGTGCCTGCTTCGCTTGTTACACACCAGTTGAGGAACTTGAGTGTAGCAGCCTGATCGTCAGCGCTTGCCTTGTTGTTTACACACCAATAGTTCTCAGAACCTGTGCAAAGACCCTGGTTAGCTTCATCGCCCACACCGATGTAGATCGGGAGCATACCGAGCTGATCGTCAGTCATACCTGCTGCTGTGAGGTTAGCATATTCCCAAGAACCGTTCTGGAAGAATACAGCCTCGCCTGTTGAGAATTCTGTTTCGGAATCGGTTGCAGTCTTGCTTGCAAGATCTGTTGGTGAGCAGGTTGAATTGTTGATATAAAGATCAAAGATGTTTTTGTAGTTGTCAAGGTATGTGCCCTTGATTGCAGGAGTTGAAGTTTCGTTGTTGTCCTTGTACTCAAAGTAAATCGGGAGGTTAGCAAGGTGAGTCTTGAATCTCCAGTCTGAAGAGCTGTCCATACCTGCTGATGTGAAGGCACCCTTTACTCCGAGAGCGTCTGCATTTGCCTGAATTTCTTCGGCAACAGTCTTGAGCTTATCAAAGCTGTTGATCTCGTCAATTGACTTAACCGTAGCAAAGTCTGATTCGCAGTATTTCTGGAGAAGTTCTTTGTTGTAGATGATACCGTATGACTCGATAACATAAGCGATACCGTAAACTGCGTTGTCCTCTTTGAGGGCATAGTCTTCTGTTGTGAGCTGCTTGTAGATGTCAGAGCCGCTCAGATCAGCGCAGTAATCTTTCCAGTTTGCAAGACCAACAGGACCGTTTACCTGGAAAAGAGTCGGAGCGTCAGCCTTGTCCATTTCTGAAGTAAGCGTACTCTCATATGTTCCTTCGGCAGCAGTCTTAACAGTTACCTGTGTGCCTGTTTCTTCTGTGTATGCCTTAGCGAGCTGTTGCCAGGCTGCGTCCTGTTCGGGTTTAAAGTTCAAATAATAAACCTTTCCGTTTGCGGCATCACCGCCGGCAGCCGAACTGTCGGTAGCCGAAGAACTTGACTGACCGTTACAGCCTGCCAAAGCAGTTACAGACATAAGACCTGCGAGCGCGAGCGCAGAAATTCTTGTGATGTTTTTTCTTTTCATTCTGTTTCACCTTATTTCATAGATTTTATCCGATATTTAGTATCGGAATAATTGCGAAAACAACAATCAGTTATTTTCGTCGTTACTTTAAGAATATCACACGTTTTAGAAAAGTGCAATAGTTTTATTATTAATTTTTTTAAAAAAATTATGCAACTGTAAAAATGCTGTCGAATACAGCTGAAAAATACAATAGTAATAAAAAATAAATCATTTTAATTTTTGTGTAGAAATTACGTTTATATTAACACGGCAGTGGTTTCGTATATATTTACAGATATTTACAAATTGTGCAACGCAGACACATCGTACAATAATATTAATTGCAAATAACTATTGCAATATCACGCTTCATTTGGTAAAATTTATTCAACGACTTTGCAAAGGACAATTAACAATGAAAAAATTTAAACAATCCGCTTTCTCTCGATTTTTTGTGTTTTTTCCGAAAATGTTTTTATCGGGACTTATATACTCCGCCGCACTTGCGCTTTTTACGGGTTTGTTTGTGCTGATAAGTTATATTGTAAAATACAACAACATTATCATCTGGGGACTCGGAATAATTCCGTCGTTTCCGTTTTATGCGGGACTTGTAACGGTTATCAGGAAATATCTTCTTGAAAAACAAACACCGCCGCTTTTAAAAACCTTTTTCGGAGCCGTCAAAAACAATATCAAAAGGTTCCTTATTCACGGTGCGGTTTTATATATGGTGGTTGCTTTCGGCACATTTGCGATTATCTATTACTATACTCTCGCACAAACCGATGTTGTGTTCAGCTCCGTGCTTACAATATATATGATATTTGAGGCGGTACTCGTAGTTGTGATGTTTTATGTTCCCATAATGGAGGTCACATATGAGTTAAAGCTCGTTGATATTTACAAAAACGCATTTTTACTGGTGTTCGGCAAGATATTGCGAAACCTTGCGGCACTTGCGGCACTTGCGGCCGTAACCGCTGTGTTTGCTTTGGCACTTGTGTTTGCAAAAGGGGTATGGTATATTGCGGCGGCGGTAATTGCGGTTGCGCTGTATCCGCTTTTGTACTGCGCCGTTTCAAATATAATAATTTCAAAGGGACTTCAGGATTCTGTTGGAAGCTTTACACAAAAGCCGATTGATGAGGAAAAGCTTGAAGAACAGCGCAGGCTTGACAATCTTGCCGTTGAAAACGACCGGTCGGACAGCGACTATGTGTTCGTAAACGGAAGAATGATAAAAAAATAATCTAAGCAAAGCTAACGCCTTCCTGCATTGTTTGCAATCGTTGCAAGCTCTGCCCTTGCAAGCAAAGCAGAACTTTGCTACAATTTAAATAAGATTGCCGTATTTAGATGCAGAAAGCGTTTCTTTGCTAAATGCGGAACTAAAAATAAAACGGACGATCGGGAAAGGCTTTCCGACCGTCCGTTGTTTTATATTGTGTTACAGTGATTAATATTTAACAAGAAATTCTGTGCCGTAGGGTTCAAGATACAGCTTTCCGTCCGCAAGCTTTGAGCCGAAAAACGGTTTGACATCGCCGTATCCGGGAGGTGCGTCAACGATTATTTCCCTGTCGGAATTGTTGAACGTACAGTAGATTGACGATTTTCCGTCATAGCGGATATATGAGATCCTGTTACCGTCTGCAAAAACGCTGACAAATTCGCCGTCGCCAAGCGCCGAGCAGTTCTTTCTCAGTTTGCCGAGCTGTCGGTGCAGGTCTAAAAGCTCCTTGTTCTGCCTGCCCCACGGATAGCAGCAGCGGTTGAACGGATCACGGTAGCCTTCCATTCCCGCTTCATCACCGTAATAAACGCATGGGAATCCCGGCAAGGTAAACTGCATTGCGGCGGCAAGCTTCATCAGCTTTATGCCTTTTTTACGCTGTTCGTCCGTCAGGTGTGTTGACGCCTGCCATGCTCTGTCATGTCCGTTGAGCGGTTCTCCGGCAATGACGGTCAGCGCACGTTCGGTATCGTGAGTCGAGAGCGAATTCATCAGTACACGAAGTACGGGGCGGGGGTAGTTTTCGACAACGCTCATTATTGCCGCCATTGTATAGCGTGCGTTCTGTCCCCGACAAAAGTCGAGAATGGCATTTCTGAACACATAGTTCATAACCGAATCAAGCTGATAACCGAGCAAAAATTTGCGCCTTGCACCGTAGCTTACCTTGTTGCTTGCGTCCTCCCAGACCTCGCCGACGATGAACGCCTCGGGGTTCTCCGATTTTACTGCGTTGCGTAGGTTTTCCATAAACTCATCGGGCAGCTCGTCTGCAACGTCAAGTCTCCAGCCCGAATTGCCGCACCGCATCCATTTACGTATAATACCGTTTTTGCCGTTTATATATTCGTTGAACTCGGGTGAAGTTTCATTTACCTCCGGCAGTGTGTAGAAGCCCCACCAGCTATTATAGTTATCGGGCCATTCGTTGAATTTGTACCAGCTGAAATAAGGCGAGTTTTTGTCACGGTATGCTCCGCCGCTGCCGTATTTTCCAGAGCGGTTAAAGTATACGCTGTCTGCGCCCGTGTGTGAGAACACGCCGTCGTTTATTATTCGTATGCCCTTTTCGCCTGCTTTTTTGCAAAGCTCTTTGAAGTCCTCCTCGGTTCCGAGAATAGGGTCGATTTTTGAATAATCGCCCGTATCATATCGGTGGTTTGAGTAAGCCTCAAATATCGGGTTCAGATAAATGCAGGTAACCCCCAGCTCTTTAAGGTAATCGAGCTTTTGTTCAATACCCTTGAGGTCGCCCATAAAGAAATCGTTGTTTGTTATTTCTCCGTTTTCGTTGGGCTGCCATACGGGCAGGGCGTTCCAATCGTTGTTGCGTTTGTAGTCGGTGCGTTTTATATCCTTTTCTTCGCCGCTGAAATTAAATCGGTCGGGAAAAATTTGATACATAACTCCGCCCGAAAGCCACTTGGGCGTTTCAAAGCCCTTTTTGTAGCAGGTGATCTGCCAGCTTTGCGACTGGGTTGAATCAACCCTGCTGATGTTATAGGCGTCGGACGGAACGATAAACTTTATCTCTCCGTTTTTATCGGTCATTCTGAAATTGTACCAATACAGTCCGATTTTGTCGGGCGTAAAGTCACATTCCCATATTTCAAGCTCCCTGTCGGTTGTTCCGCACCACAGCATATTGATATACTGCCAGTCGCCGTCATAGTCGTACTTGACGCACAGCTCGGCAACTTGGCTTTTGAAGTTTCGGGGCAAAAGCGCCCTGAAATGAATCCTTGTGTCCTGTTCAACCGCTCCGAAAGGCGAACGGAAATAGGTGTTATGTGAATTAAAATAAGTTTTATCCATTGTATATCCCCTGAATATATATCGTTTAAGCAAGCACGGATTAAATCGTTTGTGCATATTGCGCTGTCAGATTTTTTGGCAGGCTGACGAAAAAATATGCAAGCAAGATTTAAAAACTGCGTTCAAGCGTGATTTAATCGGCGGTTACTTAAAAGCTGACGCATACAAATTAATTTTACCACAGCATTACAGAAAATTCAACTTTTGGTACAGTCTTCTATATTATAATATTTAATTGCGGAAAAAAAGATAAAATTAGGTTACAAAATATAATTTGCTCTTTTATATTTTCGGTTTTTATATTATAATTTATTATGTATAGTTTAATCGGAGCAAATTCTGCCTTGCTCGCAGGAAGCAGAGCTTGCGACAGATTGCAAACAGTGCCGGGAACATCTGCACTTAGGTTATACAAACGTATAAAGGGGTGTCTTTATGGAAAAGAAAAAGGTCAGCGTTCAGATAGAGGGACGAAGCTATGCAATCATAACCTCAGAGGATAAAGGTTATGTTCAAAAGGTTGCCGCCGAGGTTACCGAATGCATACGCAACGCCGCAAGTCACAGCACACAGCTTGATACCCGTGATTGTGCGGTGTTGGCGGCGCTGGATTTTTGCGACGACCGCAATAAGGCTATAAAAAAGAACAGCGACGTTGTCAAAAAAGCCGATCAGATAATTGTACGTTCAAACGAGCTGAACAGAGCCTGCTCCGAATATAAGGAAAAGCTTACAGAAGCCATAAATGAAAGCACAAGGCTTTCAAAGCGTGTAAAGGCGCTTGAAAACCAGCTTAAAGAGCTTTTGGACGAAAACGAAAAACTCAGAAATTCCTGCGGCGGAAAACAGTCCGACAGCGAAAAAGATGATTTTGAAAAGACAGTTCACGATAAAAAAGCGGAAAAAATGATGGGTTATGTCCCTATGCGCCAATACTCGCTTTTTGATGGCGGAAAAAAGCAGGACGGCTCAAACGGTGCAAAAAATAAAAGCGTTAAGAATAAAAATGACAAGGAAAAAAATTGAGATACTTGCGCCCGCAGGCGGCTTTGACAGCGTTATTGCCGCCGTAAGGAGCGGCGCAGACGCAGTGTATGTCGGTGAAAAGCTGTTTTCGGCCCGTGCTTCGGCAAAAAATTTTGATGAGGAAGAGCTGAAAAAAGCGGCGGCTTATTGCCATATTCACGGCGTAAAGCTGTATGTTACGATAAATACGATAGTTTTTGACGAGGAGTTTGAAAAGCTTAGGCAGGCGATTATAATTGCCGCAAAAGCCGACGCCGACGCGCTCATAGTCCAGAATATGGGCGTTGCTTCCCTTGCACGCCGAATTGCGCCCGAGCTTCCGCTTCACGCCTCCACTCAAATGAGCGTTCATACTTCATCGGGAGTCAGGGCATTATATGAAATGGGATTTAAGCGTGTTGTGCTTTCCCGTGAAATGTCAAAGGACGAGATAATTAAGGCGGCAAAGGTTCCCGTTGAGCTTGAGGTTTTTGTACACGGCGCATTGTGTATGTGCGTATCGGGGCAATGTTATTTCAGTGCAATGATAGGTTCACGGAGCGGCAACCGAGGTGCCTGCGCCCAAACCTGCCGACTGCCGTTTTCAATTAACGATTCAAAAGGCGGTCATGCGCTCAGCTTAAAGGACAACAGCCTTGCAGAGCATATAGGCGAGCTTGAAAAGATCGGGGTGGCTTCCGCAAAAATTGAGGGCAGAATGAAACGCCCCGAATATGTTGCGGCGGCAGTCAAAGCGTGCAGGGAACAGCGTGATTTGGGATATGTGACCGAAAAAACCTACGATTTGCTTAAAAGCGTGTTTTCACGCACGGGCTTTACCGACGGATATTACACGGGAAACCTCGGCAAATCTATGTTCGGAACACGCACGAGAGAGGATGTTGTTTCGGCTGATGAAAAGCTGTTGTCAGGCATAAGGCAGTCGTACAAGGACGAGGTTCAAAACATTTCCGTTAATGCAAAATTTACCGCAAAGCTCGGAGAAGCGCCGTGCCTTGTGATAACAGACGGAAAGAACACGGTTTCTTCAACCTCCGATTCAATTTGCGAAAAGGCGGTTAATCTTCCGCTTACGGCTGAAAAGTGCAAATCTCAGCTTTGTAAAACAGGCGGTACGGCATACCGCATTGAGGATATACAAGCGGATATAGAAAACGGTATTTCCGTTCCGATTTCATCGCTCAACAAACTGCGCCGAAGCGCACTTGATGAGCTTGACAAAAAGCGGAGCGTTGTACACAATTATAAAATAAACGACATAGAACTTCCTGATATAAAGCCGTTTTCGGGCAAGCGCAAAGGCGTTCGTGCCGTTGTAAAGGGTACAAAAATCGGTAAGGGCTTTAAGAACTGCGAAACCGTATTTGTTCCGCTTTTTTCGGATATTAATGAAATTTTGCGGCTTGTCGGCGAAAACTATAATATCGGCGTCGAAATTCCGAGGGGAATGTTCGGACGTGAGGAACAAATACAAAAACAGCTTGAACGGCTGAAAAAGGTCGGTGTTAAACACGCCCTTTGCCACAACATAGGCGCACTGTACCTTGCAAAACAGCTTGAATTTACCCTTCACGGCGGTTTTGGACTTAATCTTGTGAACACGGGCGATCTCATTTGGGCTGAAAGCTATGGCATTAAGGATGTTGAGCTTAGCTTTGAGCTGACTTTTGAGCAGATAAACAGGCTGGGAGGCAACATCGGCAGAGGTATAATCCGCTACGGATATCTTCCGCTTATGCTATGCAGAAACTGTCCTGCAAAAAGCGAGGGGCTGAACTGTCAATCCTGCAAAAACCGCTCAAAAATGACGGATAGAAAGGGCAAAAGATTTTATTTGAAATGTGACGGAAACTGTACGGAAGTGTTGAATTGCGTGCCGATTTTTGTTTCCGATAACGAAATTTCAAAGCTTAATACAACTTTTGAAGTTTTGAGGTTTAATGTTGAAAACTATGTGGAAAATGTTGAAGATATTACGATTTTCAATGACTTTTCGATGTTAAAAGAGGGTTTTACCCGTGGATTGTATAAACGGGGTGTTGAATAGTATGTCAGGAATGTTAAAGGATTGAAATATTTTTCTGCGGAAAAATAAAAAATTCCGTTGAGGAATATTAAAAATATTAATTTTCCAGAAGATAATTTCAATTTGGAAAAATAAAAATCAAAATGAATTTATTATGCAAAATATTGCAAGAAATGAAGGATGGTAAAAATGGAACTTAAAATTAAAAAACTCAAAGAAAATGCAAAAATTCCCAAGAGAGCGACAAACGGTTCGGCAGGAATGGACCTGTATGCCTGCATTGACCGAAAAATCACCCTGAATCCGGGAGACCTTGCGGTTGTTCCGACGGGTATTGCAATAGAGCTTCCCGACAACACCTGTGCAGCGTTTTTGTATGCGCGAAGCGGTCTGGGAGTTAAGCACGGAATCTGCCTTTCAAACGGCGTAGGAGTTATTGACAGCGACTACAGAGGCGAGGTTTGCGTAGGCTTGTGCAACGTATCCGACAAGCCGTATGTTATCGAGCCCGACGAGCGTGTGGCGCAGATGGTCATAGCTCCCGTTCTTACTCCGCAGATTGTTGAAGCAGATGAGCTTTCCGACACCAAAAGGGGCGAGGGCGGATTCGGTTCAACGGGCAAAAACTGAGCAAAATAATAAAAGGCTTTATGAACAGATGATTTAATCGGCACTTTGCGAATTCGACAAAATAGCGTTGATTTGACAGTATTATTGTTTTATAATTGTACTTTGCAATCGGCAAATAAGGAGCTGTAAAAATGTTTTCATTTTCTAAAGACATCGGAATAGACCTCGGCACGGCAAATACTCTTGTGTGCCTGAAGGGCAAGGGAATAATTTTGAGAGAGCCGTCGGTAGTGGCGGTTGACATACGCACGGACAGTGTGCTTGCTGTCGGGGCACAGGCTAAGGATATGATAGGCAGAACACCCGGCTCGATAGTTGCGGTTCGTCCGCTCAAAGACGGTGTTATTGCAGATTTTGAGATAACCGCAAAAATGCTTCAGCACTTTATAAAAAAGGCGGTAAAGCCCGGAATTTTCAGCAAACCGAGGGTAATAATCTGTATGCCGACGGGCGTTACCGAGGTTGAGAGAAAGGCTGTTGAGGACGCGGCGTATCAGGCAGGCGCAAAGCCGCCCGTTGTGCTTATAGAAGAGCCTATGGCGGCGGCAATAGGTGCAGGAATGCCTGTTGACGAGCCTACGGGAAGTATGGTGGTCGACATCGGCGGCGGTACAAGCGAGGTTGCCGTGATTTCTCTTGGCGACATCGTTACGGCTTGTTCCGTGCGTGTTGCAGGCGATAAGTTTGACGAGGCGATAATGACCTATATTAAGAAGAAATATAATCTGCTCATAGGTGAGCGCACGGCAGAGGATATAAAGATAAAAATAGGCTCGGCATATCCTCAGGAAAACGAAAAGAGTATGGTTGTAAAGGGCAGAAACCTTGTTGACGGACTTCCGAAGGACGTTACCATAACAGCCGATGAGGTTAGAGATGCGCTTGCCGATCCGCTTATGACCATAGTTGAAGCTATAAAAACAACGCTTGAAAAAACGCCTCCCGAGCTTTCGGCTGATATTATTGATCACGGAATTATGCTGACGGGCGGCGGAGCGCTGCTGAAGGGTATTGATATGCTTGTTATGCAGCAGACGGGTATGCCTGTACACATAGCCGACAGACCGCTTGACTGCGTTGTTGACGGCGCAGGAAAACGCCTTGTAAAGCCTGTTGGAATACAATACAAGCACAACCGCTGAGATAAGCCGACTTTTCACCTCGAATGTAAATACCACAAAACATATTAGCAGGTAAATAAAATGCGGAAGATTGAAAATAAAAATTTCAAAGCACTTGTGATAACGCTTGTTATAATTCTTGTGATAAGCGTATTGTCGCTTGGCAACAATTCGGTTGTATCTACCGCATTAAACGGTGCGTTCAGGGGGCTGTTTCAGGTTACTGCGGCGGCGACCGCAGGCGCAAAAGCTTCGGATATTGACGAGCTTAAAGCCGAAAACGAAAAGCTTAAGCAGGAAAATGCCGAGCTCAGGGAGCAGCTTGCCGATTATTATGACGTTAAGGCGGAAAACGAACGACTGCGAAAATATTATGACCTCAAAGAGGAAAATCCCTCGTTTAAGATACGTCCCGCAAATGTTATCAAGCGTGACACAAATGATGATTTTTATTCTTTTACGCTTGACATCGGTTCTGCCGACGGCGTTGCCGCAAACAACGCCGTTATCACGGAAAACGGTCTTGTCGGCTGGGTATATAGTGTTGACGCAGGAACGTGCAAGGTCAAAACCATCCTTTCGCCCGACACAAGGGCGGGAGCGGTTGACAAAGCTTCGGGCGACAGCGGAATTGTAAGCGGAAGTACATATCTTTGCGACGATAATCTTACACGGCTCAATACCCTTGCCGAAAACAACAAGGTTGCCGAGGGCGATATGATTGTAACATCGGGTACGGGCGGCGTTTATCCCGGAAACCTGATTATCGGCAGTGTAAAGGAAATAAGCATTGACAGCTATGACAATTCACGCTATGCCGTGATAGAGCCGTATGAGGACATAAGGACGATCACTGCGGCGGCGGTCATTACCGATTTTGAAGAAAAAAGTGAGGAAGAGTAATGACAAAACACCTCACTTTTTTTCGCTGTTTTTCTTATTCGTTAGAAATTATTTTGCTGACGGTACTGCAAAGCACCCCAAATCTTATGCCCGAATTTTTCGGCGGAAAGCCGCTTTTGCTTGTGCCTCTTGCGCTTGTAATCGCTTCGCGGGAGAATCGTATTTTATCGCTTGTGTTCGGCGCTGTGTGCGGAGTCCTTACCGATATTGCGTCGGGCGGTTTTATAGGCTTTTTTGCTGTTGCGTTAACGCTTTTATGCTATCTTGAATCATATATTTTCAGTACCTATCTTGTTCCGGGAATTTTGCCGACGGTCATAACTGCGGCAATCTCGGTTCCTGTTTTAATATGTCTTTATTTTCTTGTGTTTACCGTGTGTGCAGGTATTCCCGATTGGGGAGTTTTGTTTGTAAATCACTACATTTCACGCATTGTATATACGTTTGTTATGATTTTTCCTTTGTATTTTATAAATCTGTTTTTCTACAAAAAGCTGAGTTGACGGCATTTGGCGAAAGGACGGTGGTATTGTGCGAAAAAAACCAAAATTCAACAAAAAATCGGTCTATACCGTTTGCATAATTGCGACCGTTATTATTTTTGCGGTTTTTACCGCAAGGCTTATCGACTGGCAGCTTGTCCACGGCGACGAATACAGAACTCTCGCTCAGCGTTCGACAAGCTACACGGTTCAGACTGCCGCAACCAGAGGAGAAATACTTGATAAAAACGGCGTCGGTCTTGTTGTGAATACCACGCATTACAAGGTGGTTATCGACAAGCTCTACATTAATGAAACCACGCTTGACAGCACGCTGTTGTCGCTGATTTCAACACTTGATAAGGCAGGCGAGAAGTGGGAGGATACCTTGCCCGTAGAGATAGACAGAAACGGTGAATATCAATACAAGGAATCCGGCGGGGACGATGTACAAAGCCTCCTTTCGACGGATTTTCTTAATCTTCCCGAAAACACATCCGCCGACGATTGTATGAACGCTCTCGTTAAGCGGTACAAAATCGGTGACGGTCATTCAAAGATCGATCTGCGTAATCTTGTATCAATACACTATAATATGGAGATTACAGGATACTCAAACTCAAGCCCGTATATTTTTGCCGAGGACATAAGTCAAAAATCCGTCAGTGCCATAAGTGAAAGCACTCAGGGTGTAAGCGGAGTTGACGTTCAGACATATCTGAAAAGAGGCGCTGAGGACAGCGACCTTGCGCCGCACATACTCGGTGCGCTGGGTGCAATGACCGACGAAGAATACAAACAACTCAGCGAAGAAAACAGCAGCTACAAGCTTTCGGACAGCGTAGGCAAGTTCGGTATTGAGCACGCTTTTGAAGAACAGCTGAAGGGCGAGGGCGGCACAAAGATAATTAAGCGAAATTCGGACGGAACGATTGTTGACACCGTTCAGACCATAGACGCAAAGCCCGGAAATACGGTATATCTTACGATTGACAGCGAATTGCAGAGAACAGCGGCAGATTCGCTTGAAGCCCAGGTAAAGGCGGCAAAAGCCGATGGCAAGACCGAGAGCAAATCAAAAGGCAAAGAGGGCTATGGCGAGGACTGCGAAGCGGGTGCGGTCGTAATGCTTTCCGTAAAAGATTTTTCGGTGCTTGCCGCCACCAGCTACCCTACCTATGACCTCAACAAATACAGCGAATACGGCGATTATTACGTCAAGCTTGCTCAGGATGAAACTTCTCCTATGTACAACCGTGCGTTTGTAGGCAGTTTTGCCTGCGGCTCTGTTTATAAGCCCTGCGTTGCGTCTGCGGCTCTTGAAGAAAAGGTTATTGACTCCGACACGCTGATAAATTGCACCGGATTTTATGATTATTATCCGTCGAACGTTGTTGAATGTATGCACATACACGGCAACCTTGACGTAACGGGCGCAATCACCCGGTCCTGCAACTACTTTTTTGCGGAAACAGGCAGGAGGCTCGGCATTGACACTATGTATCTCTATGCCGAAAAATTCGGCTTTGGCGAATACACGGGAGTTGAGATTGAGGAATCAAAAGGTACGCTTGCGGGGCGTGACAGTACAAGCTGGCTCCCCGGCAACACAGTTCAGGCGGCTATCGGTCAGTCCGACAATGCATTTACGCCGCTCCAGCTTGCGACATATGTTGCAACAATAGCAAACAACGGCACAAGACTAAAAACTCACGTTGTCAGCAAAATTACCGACTACGAGCGAAAGAGCATAATCAGCGAGTACGGCGATCCCGAAGTTGCCGACACCTGCGGGGTTTCTCAGAAAAATCTTGATATAGTCAAGGACGCAATGCTCAGCGTTACTCAGGATAAAGACGGTACGGCAAATTATATGTTCGGAGATTACAAGGTCAAGGTTGCCGCAAAAACCGGTACGGCGGAGAATTCAGGCTCTGACCATACGACGTTTATTTGTTACGCTCCGTTTGACGACCCCGAAGTTGCAGTAGCGGTAGTTATCGAACACGGTGCAAAGGGCAAATATTCTATGCAGGTTGCAAAAGATCTGCTTGACCGATATTTTGCACTTTGATGCGGCATTTTTATGTCGAATCTCTTTATCGGTTTCAGGAACGGCACTTGCGGCTGTCCGCCGAGGAGCGACGCTGCATAAGGTAAGACCTGCGATTGATTATTATTGTTATTTTTTGTTTTTTTACTCTCGTTGGTGACTTGGTTTCGTTTCAAATTTAATAAATTGTTTGATATTATGGCGAGTTTAAACTCATTTTATTGGTTAATATGCCTAAAATACTGGCAAAAATTTTGGTTAAAAAAATCGCTGTGTATTATTGCTCTTTGGCGTTTTTTGTGATAGAATAAAGCAGAGGTAGTGTGTTTATGAATAATGTTATAGTTGTAGCTTCAGGCAAAGGCGGAACAGGCAAGTCAACTGTCTGCATTTGCCTTTCGGTTGCACTTGTAAGACAAGGCAAAAAGGTTTTGCTTATTGACTGTGACTGCGGAATGCGCGGTCTTGATATTATGCTTGATATGGAGCAGGACATTCTTTTTGATGCATCCGACGCAGTTTGCGGCAACTGTTCATTTGAAGAAGCAATCTACAAAAGCAAGAACAACAGCAACCTTTATCTTATGGCGGCTCCGTTTGATACCGAAAACGAACTCAGTCCTTCGGTATTTAAGCAGCTTGTTGATTCGGTCAGGGACAGCTTTGATTTTGTTATCATTGATTCTCCTGCCGGAATCGGAACAGGCTTTATTACGGCGGCAACTCCTGCCGATTGTGCGCTTATTGTTACAAACGCCGAACCGACAAGTGTCCGCGGCGGTGTTAAGGTAAGGAAAAAGCTGGAGGCATTGGGCATTGGTAATATCCGTTTGGTTATAAATCGCTTTGACCGAAAGGTGTTCAAAAAGCTTGGATTTTACGATGACCTTGACGATGTTATTGACGCAGCTCAAACAAGGCTGATTGCCCTTGTGCCGTTTGATATTCGCATTTCAGTAATTATGCAAAGGGGTGCGGCGGGACTTAATTGGAGCGCTGTAAGCTCGGTTTTTGACTGCCTTGCGCTAAGGCTTGAGGGGCACAGCGTACCGCTTGCATTTAAGGGATAAAACTATATTTTGGATATTTAGGAGGAATTTGAATATGAATATAGCGCTTATTGCTCACGACGAAAAGAAAGAGCTTATGGTTCAGTTTTGTATAGCGTACTGCGGTGTCCTGAGCCGCAACAACCTTTGTGCGACAGGCACAACGGGTAAGATGGTTTCTGAGGCTACCGGTTTGACGATTCAGAAATTCCTCGCAGGTTCTCAGGGCGGCAGTCAGCAGATTGCGGCGAGGATAGCCTGTAATGAAATTGATATGCTTCTGTTTTTCAGAGATCCGCTAAGCCCGAAGCCGAATGAACCGAATGATATGAATATGCTCAGGCTTTGTGATATGCACAACATACCTGTTGCAACAAATATTGCTACCGCCGAGGTGCTTATCCACGGACTTGAGAGAGGCGACATTGACTGGAGAAATGTTTTAAAATAAAACATACGATTTTTGCATCGGGTGGCGTTGCGCCGCCCGATTATTGTGTTTTAAGGCGCTTTTTGTGTATAAATAATCAGAAAATGCGGAGGAAATTATGGCATTAATAACTAAGAAAATCAAAGGAACAGAGGACGTTTTGCCAAAGCAGAGCTATCGTTGGCAGTTTGTTGAAAATGTTATGCGTGAAGAAGCACGAACCTACGGCTTTAAAGAAATTCGCACCCCTGTTTTTGAACATACCGAGCTTTTTGCGCGCGGCGTCGGTCAGACTACCGACGTTGTGCAGAAAGAGATGTACACCTTTACAACCAAAGGCGGCGAAAGCGTAACGCTTCGTCCCGAGGGTACGGCGGGCGCGGCAAGAGCCGTGCTTGAACACGCCCTGCCAAACGAAGGTTTGCCGGTTAAAGCAAGCTACTTTGTATCCTGCTATCGCTATGAAAAGCCTCAGGCAGGCAGACTCAGAGAGTTTCACCAGTTTGGGCTTGAAGAATACGGCACACAATCCCCTGTTGCGGATGCCGAGCTGATTTGTGTGGCTCAGTCAATTTTTGACAGACTTCAGCTCCAAAATTTACGTCTTGAGATAAACTCTATAGGCTGTCCGACTTGTCGCGCGGAGTATCACAAAGCGCTCAGAAACTATTTTGAGCAATACAAGGACGAGCTTTGCGAAACCTGCCTTTCAAGACTTGACAAAAACCCGATGAGAATTCTTGACTGCAAAAGTCCTATCTGTTCAAAGATAGCCGAAGATGCGCCGAAGATAACCGACTATCTTTGTGACGAGTGCAGAGAACACTTTGATTCGGTGCAGAAGTTTCTTGACGCCGCAGGCGTAAGCTATACGGTCAATCCGACCATAGTTCGGGGGCTTGACTACTACACAAAGACTGTTTTTGAGTTTGTGACCGACTGTATCGGCGCTCAGGGCACTGTATGCGGCGGCGGACGTTACGACGGACTTATCGAGGAGCTTGGCGGAAATCACCTGCCGTCGCTCGGATTTGCAATGGGAATTGAACGTCTGCTTATGGTTATGGAAAAACAGGGCATAGAAATTCCAAACTTTGACGAATGTTCGCTGTATATTGCCACAATGGGCGAAAAAGCTCAGGAAAAGGCGTTTGGACTTTTGAAAGAGCTGCGTGAATGCGGTGAAACCGCCGAAACCGACGTTGTGGGCAGGGGCTTGCGCGCTCAGATGAAGTATGCCGACAAGATAGGTGCAAAATACACCCTTGTAATCGGCGACAATGAGCTTGATGAAGGTTATGCCGAAGCTAAAAATATGGAAACGGGCAATAAGGTTAAACTGCCGCTTGACGAAAACTTTATGGAAAACTTTTTGAATATGATGTTTGCTGATGAAACAGACGGCCTTTCCGAAGCTTTTTGATATGAACGACAAATAAAATTCTGATTTGGCAGGAGAAGCATTAAGAGATGGCCGAATAGGAAAAAATTCAATCAGGTTTTATATATAATGATTTTTGTGAAGGATATTCCGTCGGGCGTGGTAGCCGCAGGAAATCCGTGCAGGGTTATCAGGCGCATTACGGAGTCCGATAAAACCGGATATCCGAACAACGGGCGCTGAACGGTTTAACACTGAAAGCCCTAAATGCAAATTGCAATTTATTTTGAGGAGATTTTGATATGGCAGAATTTATGACAGGTTTGAAGCGTACACATTATTGTGGCGATTTGCGTCTTTCGGACGTTGGAAAAGAAGTGACGGTTTGCGGTTGGGTACAGCGCTGCCGTGACCTCGGTCAGCTTATTTTTATTGATTTGCGTGACCGCACGGGAGTTGTTCAGCTTGCCTTTAACGACAAGACAGACAAGGAAATTTTTGACAAGGCGTTTTCGTGCCGAAGTGAGTTTGTGCTTGCCGCAAAGGGCAAGGTGCTTGAAAGAAGCGCAAAAAACCACGAGATTTCTACGGGCGATATTGAGGTGCTTGTTACCGATCTGCGGGTGTTGTCAAAGGCCCAGACTCCGCCGTTTGAAATTGTTGACAACACAGAAACAAACGAAGAATTAAGACTAAAATACCGTTATCTTGATCTTCGCCGCCGTCCGCTCTTAAACAACCTTATGACAAGGAGCAAAATCGCAAAGACCGCAAGGGATTATTTTGCCGAAAACGGTTTTGTTGAAATCGAAACCCCGATGATGATAAAGTCTACCCCCGAGGGAGCGAGAGATTATCTTGTTCCGTCAAGGATTCACAACGGCAAGTTTTATGCTCTGCCGCAGTCGCCTCAGATATACAAGCAGCTGCTTATGGTGTCGGGCTTTGACCGTTACATTCAGCTTGCACGGTGTTTCCGTGACGAAGATTTGCGTGCAGACCGCCAGCCTGAATTTACTCAGATAGATATGGAGCTGTCGTTTGTTGACGTTGAGGATATTCTTGAAATCAACGAGGGACTTTTCAAGAGAATTTTCAAGGACGTTTTGAACAAGGAGCTGAAAACGCCGTTTGAGCGTATGACCTACAGGGACGCTATGAATAATTACGGTTCCGACAAGCCCGATATTCGCTTTGATATGAAGATTCAGGATATTTCAGATCTTGTTAAGGGCTGCGGTTTCGGCGTATTTTCGGGCGCTGTTGAAAACGGCGGCTCGGTAAGGGCTATTGTTGCCAAGAACGCCGCCTCGGTATATACAAGAAAAGAAATCGACAAGCTCACCGAATATGCAAAGGGTATCGGTGCAAAAGGGCTTGCTTATGTTCGCTGGGTAGACGAGCCGAACGCTTCGTTTAAGAAGTTTATGACTGATGATGAGCTTAATGCGATTTATGAAAGGCTCAACGCTGAAAAAGGCGACGTTATTCTTATTGTTGCAGATAAAAACAGCACGGTGCTTTCTACTCTCGGTGCGCTCAGGCTTAAAATTGCAAAACGTCTTGACATTATTCCCGACGAGTTCAAGTTCCTTTGGATTGTTGACTTCCCGTTCTTTGAATACGATGAGGAGAGCGGAGAGTGGCTTGCAATGCACCACCCGTTCACTATGCCAAAGGAGGATTGCCTGCAATACCTCGACTCAGATCCGTCAAAGGTAACGGCAAAGGCTTTTGATCTTACCTTGAACGGAATTGAGCTTTCAAGCGGATCAATGCGTATTACCGACCCCGAACTTCAGGAAAAAATGTTTAAAGCGCTGAAGCTTACCGATGAAGAAATAGAGGCCAAATTCGGATTCCTTGTTGAAGCCTACAAGTACGGCGCTCCGCCTCACGGAGGAATGGGAATCGGTCTTGACCGTGTGGCTATGCTGCTTTGCGGCGCAGACAGCCTGCGTGACGTCACGGCGTTTCCAAAGGTTCAGAACGCAAGCGAGCTTATGTCGTCCTGCCCTGCGCCTGTTGACAAGGAAAGCCTTGATGTTCTCGGAATTGCCGTTACAAAAACAGAGAAATAATTCAAAACTTATAGCAATATGTAAAAAATTTGATTGTTAATTTTGGCAAACGGAGGGAAGAAAGTGGAAACAGGTTATATTATGGCGACTGTTGCGGTTGCGGTTATCGTAATGCTGGTTCTGTCTGTTTTTATAGCATTACGCAGTAAGATAAGGAACTTTTCACGTTCGCTGTTCGGTACGGATTCATTGATTGACGGTTACAAACAACAAACCCATGAATATAACGAAACGCCCCGATCGCTCCACTCTATGACCAAGGTATATCTGCCCCTTATACTGCACGATTTTCCGGAATTTGAATATGAAGCATACAGAAATAAGGTCGAGTCGCTTTTGAGAAGCTATTTTACTGCCGTTTCCACAAAAAAAGCAAGTGCTCTTACCGAAGAATGTTCGCTTACTCTTAAAAACAATGTTCAGGGCATAATCGACGACCTGAATTCCAAAAATCAGAAACAGATATTCAGTTCTGTTACGCTGCATGATATTCAGATTGCAAAATATGTAAAAAACGGAGCAACGGCGACGGTGTTTTTTGAAGCTTCGGTCGGTTGTTACAGCTACATAGAGGACGAAAAAGGTAACGTAGTATCCGGCAGCAGGGAAGAGAAAAACCAGTCGGTGTATCAGATAGGACTTGTTTATGTTCAGGATATAGACAAAATAGGCAGTCACCTTGAGGGATTGGGAATCAACTGTCCAAACTGCGGTGCGCCTGTTAAAACGCTGGGCAAAAAGGTTTGCGAATACTGCGGAACTCCTATTTCCGAGATCAACGTAAGAGCTTGGCAGTTTAATTCGGTTCTTGAAAACACATACCGCCAAAGACCTTATTAATGTCTGCGCCGCTTAGGGCGCATAGAACATAATAAAATTTTGAACAATCACATATTGCAATTTTCTGCAAAAAATATTACAATAAAAATTGAACGGTTTGTTTCTTTGCAAACTATACAATTACAATCAAACAAATTTAAAAGGAGAATTTATTATGGGTATTATTAAAGCGGCGATAAACGCTGTAGGCGGTGCGCTTGCCGATTCATGGCTTGAGGTCATCGAGCCTGAGGCTATGGGTGAAAACACTTGTATCGTTCCCGGCCGACTAATCTCTCAGAACGGCAAAAGCCAGAACAAAAAAGGTTCTGAAAACATCGTTTCAAACGGTTCTGTTATTCACGTTTACGACGGTCAGTTTATGATCTTGGTTGACGGCGGAAAGATCGTTGACTTTACCGGTGAGCCGGGTTACTTTAAGGTTGACAACAGCTCTATGCCGTCGCTGTTTACAGGTCAGTTCGGCGAATCTATTAAAGAGTCGTTTAACCGTATTAAGTTCGGCGGTGTTCCTTCGCAGGCTCAGAAAGTATTTTATATCAATATGCAGGAAATGAAAAACATCAAATTCGGCACTGCAAATCCCATTAACTATTTTGATAATTTTTATAACGCCGAGTTGTTTATTCGTGCGCACGGTACATATTCAATTCACGTTACCGATCCGATGAAGTTTTATGAGCAGGTTATTCCGCGTTCGGCAATTACAAACAACGAAAGCGTTGAATTTCAATCGCTCAACCAGCAGTACTGCGATGAGTTTATCGAAGCCTTGGGTTCTGCGATAAACCAGTATTCCGCCGACGGCAACCGTATCAGCTTTATTACCTCAAAGAGCCGTGAACTCGGCAAATATATGAGCGATACTCTTGACGATGAGTGGAACCAGCTTCGCGGTATGGAGGTTGTTTCCGTAGGTATCAAGGTTTCTTACGACGAGGAGTCACAGAACCTTATCAATATGCGCAACAAGGGCGCAATGCTTTCTGACGACAGAATTCAGAAGGGCTATGTTGCAGGCAACATTTCCGAAGGTCTTAAAGACGCAGGCTCAAATGCCAACGGAGCTATGGCAGGCTTTATGGGAATGGGTTTGGGTATGAACGCAGGCGCAAATATTCTCGGAAGCTACCCGAATCAGCCACAGCAACCGCAGCAGTATCAACAGCCTCAACAGCAATATCAGCAGCCTCAACAACCTCAGCAGACAGCTCAGACGGTTGCAGGTGCGGCAGCTCAGGGCGGCTGGAACTGCGAATGCGGAGCGACAAATACGGGAAAATTCTGTTCCGAGTGCGGACAGCCAAAGCCACAAGCTCCCAAAAAGCGTTTTTGTACCAACTGCGGAGCAGAGCTTGGAGAAAACGTAAAGTTCTGTCCCGAATGCGGCACAAAGGCATAATGTCGAGGGGTAGGGTATGGCTACAGTAAATTACAAATGTCCGAATTGCGGCGGACCGCTGCAATTTAATCCCGACAAGCAGAAGTTCAGTTGTGAATACTGTATGTCGGATTTTGACGAAAAGACCATTCAGGACCTGTATGCAGAAAAAGAGGCTCAGCAGAGCCGTGCAGACAGGGACGAACAGCGTGCAAAGGAAAAGGCTGAAAAAGCCGCCGAGCAAGGCGAAGAAGTGCAGGAGGACGCAGTTGTCTATACCTGCCCAAGCTGTGGAGCAGAGGTGGTAACAACCGCTTCAACCGCCGCAACTACTTGCTTCTATTGCCAAAATCCCGTAGTTTTGGGAGGTCGATTGTCTGGCGAGTTCAAGCCCGACAGGGTAATACCGTTTGCGCTTTCAAAGCAAGCTGCAATTAAAAAGTTTATGGAGATGTGCCACAAAAAGTTGTTTTTACCAAAGAGCTTTGCAAGCGAAAAGCAGTTTGAAAAATTCAGCGGCGTTTATTTTCCGTACTGGTATATTGATGAGCAAAAAAGTGCAAGCATCGTAGCGAAGGGCGATAAGGTTCGCACTTGGACTTCGGGCACAAAGCAGTACACCGAAACAAGCACATATCGACTCTACAGATCCGGCGATCTTGTGATAAAAAATGTTTTTGAGCGTGCTCTTAAAAACGATGACCGTGAGATGCTGCAGGGTGTTCATCCTTATGATCTGACAAAAGCGCATAAATTTTCAATGTCATATCTTTCGGGTTTTCAGGCTGAAAAACGTGACCTTGAAAGGGCAGATGTTGCTCAGGAGGTTGAAAAGCGTATTCAGGATTATGCAGAAGAGATTTTGAAAAAAACGATGGACGGTTATTCGTCTATTCGCACCGAAAGCTATAATGATAAAACCGAGCTGGAGTCGTGGAATTACACGCTTTTGCCCGTGTGGATAACAACCTATAAGTACGGCGGAAAAATTTGGCCGTATGCAATAAACGGTCAAACAGGCAAAACCTACGGGAAGCTTCCCGTGTCAAAAGGAAAGGTTGCGCTGCTGTTTGCAATAGTAACGGTTATTGTGTTTATTTTAGGTGTGTTGGGAGGTCTGTTGCTCTTATGATGAAGATCACAAAAAGCCTTTCGACAATGATTTGTGCAGTGCTTCTTGTTGTGGCGTCAACCGTGACATTTTTTGCACAGGACAGCTATGTTCTTGCAGATGATGCGTCGATTTTTATTGATGACGAAGCAGCGGATCTTGAAAGTCAGATGGACAGCGTTGCAAGCAAGACCGGCTGGCAGATAATTATTCATACATCCGAAAACGGAATAAGCTCGGATAATATGGAAACCTATTATAATGCTACATATTATGACGGTCAGGATTTTGCCGACGACAGCGTAATGCTTGTTATTGATATGGCGTCAAACAACCGAATTATCCTTACACACGGCAGTGCAATGTATTATTTTGACGACAGCCGTATGACTGAGATAAAGTCAAAAATGAAACCTTATCTTCAGGACGGAGATATGTACGGTGCATCGTCGATGTTTTTGGAAACTACCGAAAGGTTTTACACGGAGGGTAAGCCCGGAAACGGATCATACAGCAATGTAACGATAAATGATGACTATGAAAAGCAGAAAAATCCGTTTCTCTATTTATTAACACACTACGGCGTGGTAATAGGCGTTATAGCCGTTGCGGTAGGCGGACTTTCGGTAGTGTTGGTGTTCCGTCGTTACAAAAATAACGGCAAAAAGGGAACATATGACCTTAAGGAAAACAGCGTTGTACACCTTACAGACAGCAAAGATGAATTTTTGTACAAGAATGTTTCGTCGGTCAGAATAGATTCATCCGATTCAAGTTCGAGCAGCAGCTCAAGTTCGGGCTCGTCACACGGCAGCAGCGGAAGTTTTTAAGTAAAAAACAATTTAATATTGTGTATCTGACGCAGAAATTTTATTGACGCATAAGAAACGCATTATACGCAAAAGGGTAAGTATGCCTTTTTGCAAACCGAATTTTTGCGGCGTCAGTTTATCTTTAATCTGGCGCCGCTTTTGTGTGAGAATTGTATATTTACAATATAAACGACTTTATTATCAGCATTTATTTTCAAACGTAAGGACGGGGATTTTAAATGGAAAATTCAACTACAAGGGTTGCGGTCATCAGCATAATTGTTGAAAATCCCGACTGCGTTACACAAATAAACGAAATTCTTCATTCTGCCGCAGACAACATAATCGGGCGAATGGGGATTCCATATAAAGAAAAAAGCATAAGTATAATAAGCATAGTGATCGACGCCGAGCTTGATGTGATAAGCTCTGTTTCGGGCAGACTCGGCAGGCTTTCGGGAGTTACCGTAAAAACTGCGTATTCAAAAAAATAGGGCGGTGAAGTATGAATTGCATTGAAATTATTGAAAAGCTTGAGAAAGCACACTCTGCAACAAAAGATGAGTTTGTGTTTCTGCTCAAAAACATAACGGACGGCGAACGTGAATTTTTGAGAAAAAAAGCGCAAAAAGCTTCTCTCGGCGTTTTTGGAAATAAGGTGTTTATCCGCGGCTTGATTGAGTTTTCAAGTATATGCAAAAACGACTGCTTATACTGCGGACTTCGCAGGTCAAATCAAAACGCCGTGCGCTACCGTCTGACAAAACAGCAGATTATGGATTGCTGTAAAACAGGCTATGCTCTCGGTTTTCGCACCTTTGTGTTGCAGGGCGGCGAGGATAGTTGCTTTACCGACGAGATAATGACCGACATTGTCCGAACGATAAAAGCGGAGTATCCCGACTGCGCCGTTACGCTTTCTCTCGGCGAACGGGGCTATGACAGCTTTAAGCGGCTTTTTGACGCAGGCGCAGACCGCTATCTTTTGCGGCACGAAACCGCAGACGCCGAACATTATGCAAAGCTTCACCCAAGCGATATGTCGTTTCAAAACCGCAGACAGTCGCTCTTTTGGTTAAAGGAGATCGGCTATCAGACCGGCGCGGGATTTATGGTAGGTTCGCCCGGTCAAACCTATGAAACGCTTGCCGAGGACCTGATGTTTATAAAGGAGCTTAACCCCGAAATGTGCGGTATAGGTCCGTTTATTCCGCACAAAGACACCGAATATCGCAGCTGTAAAAGCGGAAGCCTTGAACTGACGCTTACACTGCTGTCTATAATACGTCTGCTAAAGCCCGACATACTTCTTCCAGCCACGACGGCTCTCGGAACTATTGACGGCAAAGGGCGTGAAATGGGCATACTCTACGGCGCAAACGTGGTTATGCCGAATCTTTCACCGACAGAACACCGTGCCGACTACTCGCTTTATGACAACAAAATATGCACGGGCGATGAAGCGGCTGAATGTATAAAATGTTTATCAAACAGAATGAAATCAATCGGTTACCGAATTGTGACCGACAGAGGCGATTACCGCCCAAATGAAAGGAAGTAAAAAATGTACAAATACGATCCGAAATCTCTTGTTGCCGACGAGTTTATCAACGATGAGGAGATAAAAGAAACTCTCAAATTTGCCGACGAAAACAAAGACAACCTTGAACTTATTGACAAAATAATAGAAAAGGCAAAGCTCAGAAAGGGCATTGACCACAGGGAAGCAAGCGTTTTGCTTGCCTGCGAAAATTCCGAAAAGCTAAACGAGATATATCATCTTGCTCAGCAGATTAAAAAGGACTTTTACGGCGACAGAATCGTTATGTTTGCACCGCTCTATCTTTCAAATTACTGCGTAAACGGCTGTGTTTACTGTCCTTACCACGCAAAAAACAAGCATATTTGCCGCAAAAAGCTGACTCAGGAAGAAGTTAAAAAGGAGGTTATTGCGCTTCAGGATATGGGACACAAACGTCTTGCTATCGAAGCTGGCGAGGATCCTGTAAACAATCCGATAGAATATATCCTTGACTGCATTAAAACTATTTACTCAATAAAGCACAAAAACGGTGCAATCCGCAGAGTGAATGTAAACATAGCCGCAACAACCGTTGAAAACTATCGCAAGCTAAAGGACGCAGGCATCGGAACATACATACTTTTCCAGGAAACCTATAACAAGGAAAGTTATGAAAAACTCCATCCGACAGGTCCGAAGCACAACTACAACTACCATACAGAGGCTATGGACAGAGCTATGGAGGGCGGAATCGATGACGTAGGTCTCGGAGTTTTGTTCGGTCTTGAGCTTTACCGCTACGAGCTTGCGGGACTTCTTATGCACGCAGAACATCTTGAAGCCGTTCACGGCGTAGGACCGCACACAATAAGTGTTCCGAGAATTAAAAAAGCAGATGATATTGACCCCTCAACCTTTGACAACGGAATTGACGACGACACGTTTGCAAAAATTACTGCAATTATCCGCATAGCCGTGCCCTATACAGGTATGATAATTTCAACGAGAGAGGGACAAAAGGTGCGCGAGCAGGTTATTAAGCTCGGTATTTCGCAGATTAGCGGAGCTTCCTGCACAAGCGTAGGCGGCTACGACCATCCCGAAGCCGAGGACGAAAATTCGGCTCAGTTTGACGTTTCCGACACAAGAACACTTGACGAAGTTGTACGCTGGCTTATGAAGCTGGGCTACATTCCCTCGTTCTGTACAGCCTGTTACCGTGAGGGCAGAACAGGCGACAGGTTTATGTCGCTTTGCAAGAGCGGACAAATTCAGAATTGCTGTCACCCCAATGCTCTTATGACGCTTAAAGAGTACCTTATGGACTATGCAAGTGAAGAAACACGCAAAATCGGCGACGCTCTGATTGAAAAAGAGCTTTTAAAGATTCCAAACGAAAAGGTAAGGCGAATTGCAACCGAGCATATCAATGATATTGCAAATAACAACAAGAGAGATTTCAGATTTTAAATCAGGTAATCGGTAAATTAAAAGGACAGGGAAATAACTAAAAGGAGAATCAAAAATGGGACTTAACGACACTCCGCAATCGGAAAGAATACACATCGGTTTTTTCGGCAGGCGCAATGCAGGCAAATCAAGTGTTGTAAACGCCGTTACAAATCAGCAGATTTCAGTTGTTTCCGAGGTTTTGGGAACTACAACTGACCCTGTCACAAAGGCAATGGAGCTTTTGCCGCTCGGACCTGTAGTGATAATCGACACACCGGGCTTTGACGACGAGGGAAGCCTCGGTGAAATGCGTGTAAAGCGCACAAAGCAGGTGCTTAACCGAGTTGACGTGGCGGTGCTTGTTGTTGACGGCGAAAAGGGCAAAACCTCCGCCGATAACGAGCTTATTGCGATCTTTAAGGAAAAGAATATTCCATATACGGTTGCCTACAACAAGAGCGACCTTACGGGAGAAAGAGAATATTCCGACGGAATTGCAGTCAGCGCAATAAATGGCACAAACATAAATAAGCTGAAAGAAACCATCGGGCATCTTGTTAAAACCGAGGATATGACTCGCAAACTCTGCGGCGATCTGCTTGAAACAGGCGACGTTGCGGTTCTTGTTGTGCCGATAGATTCGGCAGCACCAAAGGGCAGGCTTATTCTTCCTCAGCAGCAGACTATCCGTGATGTGCTTGAAGCGGGAGCAATAGCGGTCACGGTGCGTGAAACCGAGCTTGAACTCACACTCCGAAAACTCGGAACAAAGCCTAAGATTGTCATAACGGACAGTCAGGCGTTTGCACAGGTTTCAAAAATCGTTCCCGCAGACATTCAGCTTACGTCATTTTCAATACTTATGGCAAGATACAAGGGATTTCTTGAAACAGCGGTTAAGGGCGCTGCGGCAATAGAAAATCTGAAAGACGGCGATCGAGTGCTTATCTCCGAGGGCTGTACTCATCACCGCCAGTGCGAGGACATTGGCACGGTAAAGCTTCCGAAGTGGCTCAAAAAATACACCGGCAAGGAAATTTCAATAGAAACTTCCTCAGGCAAGGGATTTCCCGACGACCTTTCGCCGTTCAGCCTTATTATCCACTGCGGCGGCTGTATGCTCAATGAACGCGAAATGCAGTACAGACGCAAGTTTGCCGAGGACAGCGGCGTGCCGTTTACAAATTACGGAACGGCTATCGCTTATATGAACGGCATACTAAAGCGCACTCTCGGCGTGTTTCCTCAGTTAGCCGAACTTGTTAAATAAACAAATAAACGCTTTAAATCGGAGCAATTCTCTGATTTAAAGCGTTATTTATGATGAACAAATCCTTGCAACCTGCGTGATATTGTGGTATGATTTATTTTGTATATCAAAGATAAAGAAGGTTTTAGTATGTCATCCCGAAACGCAATCGGTGTTTTTGACTCAGGGCTTGGGGGATTGAGCGCCGTAAAGGAGTTTTCGCACGTTCTGCCAAACGAAAAGATTATCTACTTCGGCGATACAGGCAGGGTGCCCTACGGCAACCGAAGCCGAGAAACCATAAAAAAATACGCATTTCAGGACGCAGAATTTTTACTTAAAAATAATGTCAAAATGATAGTTGCCGCCTGCGGTACGGTAAGCTCCGTCGCAGGAAAAGAGCTTGAAGAAAAGCTCCCCGTGCCGTATACGGGCGTTGTAAATCCGACGGCTTTTGCCGCCGCCGAAAAAACCAAAAACGGCAAAATCGGAATTATCGGAACTGCCGCTACAATCAACAGCCACAGCTACAAGCTCAGACTTCAAAAGTTAAATCCCGATTTTGAAGTGTTTGAACAGGCTTGTCCGCTGTTTGTACCCCTTGTTGAAAACGGATTTATCGACAGGAACGATAAGATAACCCGGCTTGTTATAGAGCGTTATCTGACGCAGCTCAAGCAAAACGGAATTGATACGCTTATCTTGGGCTGTACGCATTATCCGCTGCTCAGAGGCGCAGTTTCCGACTTTATGGGCGAGGGCGTTACACTTGTGGATTCGGGCTATGAAACAGCCGTTTATGCCGCAAAGGTGCTCAAAGAGCAAAACCTGCTCAACAGCGACCAAACGGTCAAGAACACCGAGTTTTATGTCAGCGACACTCCGGACGGCTTTGAAAGCGTTGCAGGGTTGTTTTTGGGACGTGATATGGAACATACGGTGAACCAGATTGACATTGAACAGTATTGAGGAAGCTATGGCACAAAAGGATAAGGAAAAATATATGATTTCCATTGTCGGCGAGCAAACCCTTGACGGAGAAACCGACCGCATAGAGGTGCTGACCGCAGGAAATTATCTTGTAAAAAAAGACCACTTTTATATCGGATACAAAGAATATGACGATGAAGATCCGAGCATTGTTTTTAACAATCTTATTAAGGTCGAAAAGGACAAGGTCACGATAAACCGCAAAGGACCTATGGGCTCACAGCTTTTGCTTGAAAGGGACAGGCGTCACCAGTGCATTTATCAGACGGTGGCAGGAGACCTGACTATCGGAGTGTTTACAAAAACACTCAAAAGCACACTGGGCAAAAACGGCGGAACGCTTGAAGTCAGCTATACGCTTGACTTTAACACGGATTTGGTGAGCGAAAACCGATTTACAATAAAGGTAGAAGAAAAACAAGTCACAGAATGAGGAGATAATATGGATATGTATGCAAAGGCTGTAAAAGCCCTGAGAGCCGCAATTACAGAAGCAATTAACAAGGCTGTTCAAAGCGGAGAGCTTCCGCAGGCAGAAATACCTGATTTTATCATAGAAACACCTGCCGACACAACCCACGGCGACTTTGCCACAAACGCCGCAATGGCGGGAGCAAAGGCTTTCAGAATGCCTCCGTTTAAAATTGCTCAGGCAATTACCAAAAACCTTGACCTGACAGGCACGATGTGCAGACATTTTGAAACGGCAGGTCCGGGATTTATTAACTTTTTCCTCGGAACGGATTTTTATTCGGGCGTAGTAGAAGAAATACTTGACAATCCTGAAAATTACGGAAGCTCCGACTTCGGCAAAGGCGAAAACGTAATGGTGGAATTTGTTTCGGCAAATCCCACAGGCCCGATGCATATGGGCAACGCAAGGGGCGGCGCACTCGGCGACTGTCTTGCCGCCGTACTTGATAAGGCAGGCTATAACGCATACAGAGAGTTTTATGTTAATGACGCAGGCAATCAGATTGAAAAATTCGGCTGTTCGCTTGAAGCACGCTATTTACAGATTTTTAAGGGCGATGAAATAGAGTTCCCCGAGGACGGCTATCAGGGTGCAGACATAACCGATCTTGCAAATGAATATAAGGACCTCTACGGTGATAAATTGCTTGACCTTTCAAGCGAAGAACGCAAAAATGAGCTTGTCGGCTACGCTTTGCCAAAGAACATCAAGAAGATGCAGGAGGATATGGCGGCATACAAAATAACCTATGACAAGTGGTTTTTTGAAAGCGAGCTTCATAAAAGCGGAGCGGTAAAAGAGGTTATCGACATTTTGACCTCAAAGGGACTTACCTATGAAAAAGAGGGCGCTGTCTGGTATAAAAACAAAGAAGTGCTCACCCAAAAATTGCTTAAAGAGGGCAAAACTCAGAAATATATTGACAATCTTGAGTTAAAGGACGATGTGCTTATCCGTCAAAACGGCAATCCAACGTATTTTGCCGCAGACATTGCATATCACAAAAATAAATTTGACAGAGGCTTTACCACTCTTATTGACATTTGGGGCGCAGACCACCACGGTCACGTTATGCGTATGAAAGGCGCAATGGACGCTATCGGCTACGACGGAAGCAAGCTTAATGTTGTGCTTATGCAGCTTGTAAAGCTGGTTAAAGGCGGCGAGCTTGTAAGAATGAGCAAACGTACGGGCAAAGCTATTCAGCTTAGAGATTTGCTTGAAGAAGTGCCTGTTGACAGCGCAAGATTTTTGTTCAACACAAGAGAAGCGAACACCCAGATGGACTTTGACCTTGACCTTGCCGTAACTCAGGACAATCAAAATCCCGTGTACTACGTTCAGTATGCCCACGCAAGGATATGCAGTATATTTAAGGCGCTTGCAAAGGACGGAATAACTCCTCGCAAATGCACGCACGACGAGCTTGCGCTTTTGACTGCTCCGGAAGAAAAGGAGCTTATTTCACATCTTGCCCTGTATTCGGGCGAAATCATAAGCGCCGCAAAAGATTACGACCCGACCAAAATCACACGCTATGTCACCAAAACGGCGACTCTGTTCCATAAATTCTACAATGCCTGCCGTGTTAAGGGCGAAGACGAAAGACTGATGCAGGCAAGACTTGCACTTTGCGACTGCACAAGAGCGGTAATCAAAAACGTGCTGACAATGTTCAACATTTCCTGCCCTGACAGTATGTGATTTTAAATTGAATTTTTTATTTGGCAATCGGTATAAAACATTATAATTTGCAAAAAATATAACCACCTCAATGAAAAGGTGGTTATTTTTATGGAAAAACATTCAGAAAAGCAGGGAAAGCAGGACAAGCAGTTTCCGATAGAACTTCCGTCACGCCAAAACAGTGCCGAAAGCTCACCGATTGTTGACGATGTTCTTGACAACGAGATCTTCCCCCTGAGGGTTGACGGTACAAACGGTATCCGCAGTCAGAGCGGCGTTCACGTCAGTACCTATGACGACGCTACCGAAGTTCCGGCTATTGACGCAGTTGCCGATACCGAAAACGTTTCTTCAACCGAGCTTTTTAAGTAAAGTAAGACAAATTTAAAGCCACCCTTTGAGAACGATATCATCAAAGGGTGGTCTTAGTTTTTATAGGAAGCTGAATATTAATTGCTGTCATTTGTTCCCATTTTGCGGAAACGGTTATAGCGTTTTTCGGTAAGCTCATTGTCGGTGAGTGAAAGATTCTTTTCAAACGTCCTTGCAATAAGCCGTTTCAAGCTTTCAAACATAGCCTGTTCGTCGGCATTCGGCTGACGTATGATACGTTCGATCACTCCGAGGTTAAAAAGATCTTGAGCGGTCATTTTTAACGCTTCGGCTGCATTCGGTGCTTTTGAACTGTCTTTCCAAAGAATAGAAGCACAGCCCTCAGGCGAAATTACCGAATAAACCGAGTTTTCAAGCATCCATACTTCGTCAGCAACGGCAAGTGCAAGTGCTCCGCCGCTTCCGCCCTCGCCGATGATAATGCTTAGAACGGGGGCTTTGAGCGTCATAAGCTCCATTATATTTTCGGCGATAGCCTGTCCCTGACCTCGCTCTTCAGCGCCGATACCGGGATATGCTCCGCTTGTATCAACAAGGCAAAGCACGGGACGTCTGAACTTTTCAGCCTGCTTCATAAGTCTGAGCGCCTTACGGTAGCCTTCCGGGTGAGCCTGACCGAAGTTACGCTCCATACGTTCCTTTGTGTTGCGTCCCTTTTCAAGCCCGATTACGGTAATCGGTGTGTCGTACAGCATTGCAAGACCTGCAATGACCGCTTTGTCGTCCGAAAATCTGCGGTCACCGTGCAGCTCAAAAAAGCTGTCGCCAAACATATGCGTAATATAATCAACGGCAGTCAGCTTTTTGCTGTCTCTTGCCGCCATAACCTTTTCATACGCCGTCATTGCTGCGCCTCCCCGTATCCGTGCATTTTAAGCAGTTTTGATATTGTGGATTTAAGTCCCGATCGGCTGACAACGGCATCAATAAAGCCTTTTTGCAAAACAAATTCCGAGGTCTGAAAATCCTTTGGAAGCTTTTGGCGCATTGTCTGTTCAATAACCCTCGGACCTGCGAATGCAACCAAAGCGTCAGGCTCGGCAAGGATAATATCGCCCTCCATTGCAAATGAAGCCGTAACACCGCCCGTTGTGGGATCGGTTAAAACGGTGATATACAAAAGTCCTGCGTCGCTGTGCCTTTTTACCGCACCCGAGGTTTTTGCCATTTGCATAAGCGACAAAATGCCCTCCTGCATTCTTGCGCCGCCCGAAAGGGTGCAGACTACTATCGGAAGCGAATTCTTTGTTGCATACTCAAACGCACGGGTGATTTTTTCACCCGTAACGGTACCCATACTGCCAATCATAAAGTCGGCGTCCATTGCACAGAGCACGGTCTTTATGCCGTTCATAGTACATACGCCGCACATAACAGACTCTTTTGAGCCGCTTTTTCTTGCCTTTTCAAGCTTTTTGTCGTAGCCCGGAAAATCAAGAATATTGTGCGACTGCATATCGCTGTCGTATTCGACAAAGCTGTTTTCATCGGCAAGAATTTCTATTCTCTGCTTTGCGTTAATCCTGAAATGGTGATTGCACATAGTGCAGACGTGCAGATTCTCCTCCATATCTGTGGTGAGAAGCATCGTGTTGCATTTTGGGCATTTTATCCACATTTCGTCCGGAACAAACGGCACATTCTGCTGTTCATTGGGTTGTGATTCAAGCTCGTTTTTCGGTTTTACAAAAGAAAAGAAATCCATATGCAGTCTTCCTTGATGTATATTATCTTAGTGCCACTGCCTCTTAGGCGGCAGGTGTCATTTCAGAATTTCAGTGAGGATTATAATCTCCCGTTAAATCTTATGTTTTTTCTCAAATTCAGCCATAAAATCGGTTGTGTATTCGCCGCTGACAAACTGTTCGTCCGACAATATCTCGGCAAGCAGATCACGGTTGATGTCAATTCCGTCAATGGTAAGCTCCGAAAGCGCCATTTTCATTTTTCTGATTGCTTCCGCACGGCTTCTTGCCTGCACGATAAGCTTTCCAATCATCGAATCATAGTACGGCGGAATGAAGTAATCCTGAAAAATTGCCGTATCAAAACGCACAAATGAGCCGCCCGGAGTATGAAGTCTTTTTATCCTGCCGCAGCTTGGGCGAAATCCCTTTGACGGGTTTTCGGCGTTGATTCGACATTCAATCACGTTACCGTGTGTAAAAATGCTGTCCTGAGTGCGTGACAGCTTTGCGCCTGCGGCTATTCGTATCTGCCACTGAACTATATCAAGCCCCGTTACCATTTCCGTAACGCCGTGTTCGACCTGGAGTCGGGTGTTCATCTCCATAAAGTAGAAGTTGTTTTCACGGTCAAGCAAGAACTCAACGGTTCCTGCATTTACATAGTTTACTGCCTTTGCCGCCTTTACAGCCGCAATCATCATAGCCTTGCGGGTTTTTTCGTCAAGTGCGGGGCTCGGACTTTCTTCAATCATCTTTTGGTTTTTGCGCTGAACGGAACATTCACGCTCGCCAAGACAGATTATGTTGCTGTATTTGTCGCAAAGAAGCTGCATTTCTATGTGCTTTACGGGGTGAATGAACTTTTCCATATAGCAAGCGCCGTCACCGAATGCGGATTTTGCCTCGGCAGAAGCAGATAAAAACGCCTCTTCAAACTGTTCCGCAAAATCAACCTTGCGAATACCCTTTCCGCCGCCACCCGAACGAGCCTTTATAAGCAACGGAAAGCCAATCTTTTCTGCTTCGGCTTTTGCCTGTTCAAGATCTTCGATTATATCACAGCCGGGGGTTACGGGCACGCCTGCTTTCCGCATGGTTTTGCGCGCATTGTCCTTATCGCCGAGCATTTTTATCATTTCAGAGGTCGGTCCTATAAAGTTTATGTTGCACTGTTCGCAAAGAGATACAAACTTTGCGTTTTCCGACAGCAGGCCGTAGCCGGGGTGGATAGCCTGCGCTCCGCTTTCGATTGCAACAGTAAGTATTGCCGGAATATTAAGGTAGCTGTCCGCTACTCTGCTTCCGCCTACGCAGTAGCTTTCGTCGGCAAGCTGAACGTGCATTGCGTTTTTGTCGGCTTCGGAATATATTGCAACCGTAGCTATGCCCATTTCACGGCACGCACGGATTATTCTTACCGCTATTTCGCCGCGGTTGGCGATTAAAATTTTAGAAAACATTTTTTTCACTTCCGCATGGAGCGAATCAAATTCGCTGAATATAGTGGTTATTTATTTTCGACAAGGGCGAAAGAAAGCTCTGCGCTTACGCACAGCTTACCGTCAACATAGCCCTTTGCATCAATGAAATAAAACGCTCCGCGATTTTTTGTGAGCGTGCATACGCTTTCAAGCGTATCGCCGGGCTTTACGGGATTTTTGAACTTGACCTTGTCCATTTTTGTAAAATAAGGAGTACAGTTTTTTACTTTATCGGCAAGCAAAACACAGCTTGCCTGTCCCATCATTTCGCACAGGATAACGCCCGGAACAACGGGATTGCCCGGAAAATGTCCCTGCAAAAAGAATTCGTCGCCTTTGATTGTATATCTTCCCTTGGCTGTGTTTTCGTCAACGCTTTCGGATTCTTCCACCAAAAGCATATTGTCACGGTGGGGGAGTATTTTTTTGATTTCTTCCTGATTCATAATAATCTCCGTTATTTGATTTTGAACAGCGGCTGACCGTATTCGACAAGGTCGCCGTCATTTACGAGCACTTGTGCAATCTCGCCGTCCTCTTCTGCCTGGATTTCGTTCATACACTTCATAGCTTCGATAATGCAGACAATATCGCCTTTTTTCACCTTTTTGCCGACGGGTGCAAAAGGCTCGCTGTCGGGTGACGGCGCTGTGTAAAATACGCCGACTATCGGAGCTTTTATTGATTTTTCGCTGTCATTAGCAGAAGCCTGAGGAGCAGGGGCGGGAGCGGCAGAAACAACAGTTTGCTGGACCGATGTCGGTACGGCGGAAGCCTGAACGCCCTGCGACGGCTTTTCAAGGTGAATTTTCTGACCGTCAGCCGTCTGAAGTTCAAGCACGGAAAGGTCTGATTCTTCAAGGATAGAAATTAGCTTTTTTACCTCGTCATAATTAACATCAAACATAATAAAGTCCTTTCATCAAAGCTTTTTGAATACTACGCACGCATCGTGTCCGCCAAAACCGAGATTTGTTGATGCGGCAACATTTATGCTGCGCTTCTTTGCCTTGTTCGGCGTGTAGTCAAGATCAAGTCCCTCGTCAGGCTCGTCAAGGTTTATTGTCGGCGGAATAATTCCGTCTCTTATTGCAAGCACTGCGGCGATTGCCTCAATAGCGCCTGTTGCACCCAGCATATGTCCTGTCATTGATTTTGTGGAGCTTATGCTTGCACTGTACGCTTTGTCGCCGAGTGCGGATTTTATGGCAAGTGTTTCCGTTAAATCATTAAGATGTGTGCTTGTGCCGTGAGCGTTGATATAAATATCGGAATCGTCGGCTACGTTTGCCTCGTCAAAGGCAATTTTAATCGCTCTTGCAAGTCCTGCACCCTCGGGGTCGGGGGCTGTGACGTGATGAGCGTCGCAGGTGTTGCCGTAGCCTGCAAATTCTGCATATATCTTTGCGCCCCTTGCTTTTGCGTGCTCGTACTCTTCGAGCAAAAGCATTCCTGCGCCTTCGCCCATTACAAAACCGTCACGCTCCTTGTCAAACGGACGTGAAGCTTTTTTGGGGTCGGGGTTAGTCGAAAGCGCTTTCATATTCTGAAATCCTGCGATTGTCAGAGGAGCAACCACCGCCTCTGCGCCGCCTGCTATGATTGCGTCGGCATAGCCGTCCTTGATTGCGTGAAACGCCTCGCCGATTGAATTCGTTCCTGTAGCACAGGCACTCATAACAGAGAGCGAAACGCCCTTTGCGTTAAATCTTATTGCTACGCTGCCCGTTGCTATGTTGCCGATCATCTTGGGAATAAAGAACGGAGAAACCTTTCTCGGTCCGTTTTCGTGCAGTGCTACGGTGTTTTCAACAAAGGTGTTGAGTCCGCCGATTCCTGCGCCGATATAAACTCCGAAACGGTTTTCGTCTATTGTGCCGAGTATTTTGCTGTCGTCAACCGCCTGCTGAGCGGCGGCAATAGCGTATTGGCAGTAAATATCGGTCTTTTTTATATCACGTTTTTCAATGTATTGGGTTGCGTCAAAATTTTTTATCGTTCCTGCAATGTGAACTTTAAGGTCGCTTGTGTCAAATGCGGTGATTTCGTCAATTCCGCAAACACCGTCAACAAGATTTTTCCAGGTCGTTTCGGCGTCGTTGCCCACCGGGCTGACTGCGCCCACTCCTGTTACCACTACTCGTCTGCTCATATTTACCTCCGCTTAAATTGCAAGTCCGCCGTCAACTCTTATGACTTCGCCGGTCACATAGGCGGCATCGTCCGAACAAAGGAATTCTACTACCTTTGCGACGTCGTCAGGTTCGCCGATACGTTTTGCGGGAATCTGAGCCTGCATTTCTGTCTTTACCTTGTCGGGCAGGGCGTTTGTCATATCTGTTCCGATATAACCGGGCGCAACGGCGTTTACCGTTACTCCTCTGCCTGCAAGCTCTCTTGCAACCGACTTTGTAAGTCCGATGATTCCTGCCTTTGAGGCGGCGTAGTTAGCCTGTCCCTTGTTGCCGATAAGTCCTACGATTGAAGAAGTGCTGACGATTCTGCCGTAACGCTTTTTCATAAAGTGCTTGTAGGTGTGCTTAATCATATTGAAAGAGCCTTTGAGGTTGACGTTTATTACGGCGTCAAAGTCCTTTTCTTCCATATTCAGCACCATTTTGTCACGGGTTATTCCTGCGTTGTTAACAAGTATCTCGATTCCGCCAAAATCCTCAATGACCTTATCGACTACCTGCTTTGAGGCTTCAAAATCCGACACGTCGCAGAAATACTGCTCTACCTTTGTGCCGTACTGCAAAAGCTCGTTCTTGGCGTTTTCGCCCTCGCTCTCATCGCCTACATAGAGAATTGCGATGTTTGCGCCCTCTTTTGCAAGCCTTTTTGCAATGGCAAGACCTATGCCTCTTGAACCGCCTGTAACTACGGCTGTCTTATTTTCAAATTTCATATTTTCCTCCGAAAGATGTTTTGCTGTTTGTTTTTAAAGTGCCTGACTTATCTTGTCAAAATCCTGCGGAACTTCAAATTTGAATTCCCTGACGTCGGGGTTGATCCTCCTGACTAAGTTTGTCAACGTTTTGCCTACGCCGACCTCAATAAATGTATCAACGCCGCTGTCAATCATATTTTCAACGATTTTTTGCCAGCGCACGGGATTTTCTACCTGAGCTTTTACCAAAGCTTTATAATCGCCCTCATAGGGCTGAGCGGTGTAATCCGAATAAATCGGAATCTGCGGTTCGGAAAACTCAACGTCTTTAAGATAATCGCCGAGTCCCTCTGCCGCATCGGCCATAAACGGAGAATGAAACGCTCCGCTTACCGCAAGAAGCTTTGCGATACCGCCTGCTTCCTTGACGGCTTTGCAAAAATCGTCTGCGTTTTCGCTTGTTGTTGCAACAACTGTCTGTGCCGCCGAATTATAGTTTACGGGATAAGTCTTGTCAAATTTTTTGCATATTTCTTCAACCGTTTCAGGTGAAATTTTCATAACCGCCGCCATCTTGCCGGGGTTAGCCTTTGCCGCCTTGTCCATAAGCTCTCCTCGTCTGCAAACGAGTTTGAACGCTTCTTCGTCGGAAAGCATTTTTGAGAACGCAAGAGCCGCAATTTCGCCGAGTGAAAAGCCTGCGATACAATCGGGGCGTATTCCTTTTTCAACAAGCGCATACGCTGCCGCAAGATCTGCCGTAAAAACGCAGGGCTGGGTATTTACTGTTTGGCAAAGTTCCTCTGTTGTGCCCTCAAAGCACTGAGCCGAGGTACCCGGACGGATAGAATCCGCCATTTCATAAACCGCTTTTGCGGCGTTTGAGCTGTCGCAAAGCTCTTTGCCCATTCCGCTGTACTGGGCGCCCTGTCCTGAAAAAATAAATGCTATTTTACCCATTTTGTCGCTCCGTTCAATACTTCTTCAGCCTGAGTGAACATCTCCTCAATAATTTCACGGGAGGTCTGCTCTTTTTTTACCATACCTGCGACCTGTCCCGCAAGCACACAGCCGTTTGACACATCTCCGCCGCGAGCCGCCATTCTGAGAACTCCTGCTCCCATTTTTTCAAGCTCTTCGTCAGATACGGCAGACTTGTCGTATTCGGCTTTTGAATATGTTCTTGTAAAAGTGTTTTTAAGCGAACGCACGGGATGACCGAGCCTTTTGCCAGTTACTACGGTATCAATATCTCTTGCCTTTAATATTTTATTTTTGTATTCCTGAGTTATGGTACATTCTTTTGCAACCAAAAATCTTGTTCCAACCTGAACGCCGACTGCGCCCAGCATAAACGCCGCCGCAACCTGCCTGCCGTCGGCAATTCCGCCTGCGGCGATAACGGGAACGGATACTGCGTCAACAACCTGAGGAACAAGAGCCATTGTTGTAAGCTCGCCGACGTGACCGCCCGATTCTCCGCCCTCTGCAATGACTGCAAAAGCGCCGTCTTTTTCCATTTTGCGTGCAAGCGCAACGCTTGCGACAACGGGAATTACCTTTATTCCCGCTTCTTTCCATTTTGACATATATTTTCCCGGATTGCCTGCTCCGGTGGTTACGACCTTGATTCCTTCTTCAACAACAACGTCTGCAACCTCGTCCGCAAACGGACTCATAAGCATAATATTAACGCCGAATATCTTATCGGTGAGTTTTTTGCATTTTTGTATTTCCTCACGGAGCTGTTCTCCGTTTGAGTTCATTGCGGCAATGATTCCGAGTCCGCCTGCGTTTGAAACGCCTGCGGCAAGGGAAGCGTCGGCTACCCAAGCCATACCGCCCTGAAAAATCGGAAATTCAAGTCCGAGCGACTGATCTATAACAGTAGAAATCATATGTATTCTCCTTTTGTTGAATGTTTTAACCGAAAATAAAAATAATTTCGGTCAAGCAGGGGCTGATAGCTGTTGTGGCAATATTTTACAAAAATCGCATTATAAAAGCTATATTCGGAAATCCTATTTCTCCTTTTAACATATCTATTTCATAGTAACTCAAATACGCATAAAAGTCAATATATCTTAACCAAGTTTTGCACAACGCTGTACGGCAAGCGGGGCGAAATGCTCCGCCCCGTCAACTGCAATAATCCTCAAGTGTTCGTTTCAGATTTTTTTCTCCCTCGACTTCAATGCCGTTTTTGAGCTGTAAAATATCGCTTTTGGGCAAATGGTCGGTTCGTGAATCGGTGACAAGACAGGGAGAAGCTTCACCCTTTTTATATACTACAATGCGGTTGTTTTCGGATTTCAGCACATATGTTTGGCTTTCGGCGGACACAACCGCTGTTGATTCGGTTTCCGGAGAGGCTTTTGCGCTTGTTACCGGTGTGTAAAGGCTGCTTATGCATATGCAGCTTATCAGTATGATTCCTGTTATTCCGATGAGTTTTTTCATAAGTCAATCATTCCCCGATTTTCAGATTTATATTGTTATTTTTGCCTGAAATGAATGCAATATTCACCCTATTGCCTAAAATTCAACAAACTGCCGCACATATTTTCTAATAAAAAAGAATAAAAAAATCAATTAAGTTATTTATTTTTTTCTTTTAAAGTGCTATAATAACTAATACTAGTGTTATTTTATCCGAAGTTTTAAAAGAGTTTTTAAACATAATTATTCAAGAATCGGATTTTAAGACGCTGCTTTTTTTGGCGTTTTGCCGTATAAAAGGAGTTATTATGCGAAACAAACGTGAAACCGACATCAGCAGATACACCGAAAAATCTGTTGATAATAACATTCCCGCAGTAAAAACCGAAAGCCCTGCCAAAGGATTTTTCAAAGGAGTGGGCAAGGTGCTGCTCACCGCTTTGGCGGTTTGCTTTGTTGCAACGGTAATTGCAGGAATATCCCTCGGTATATACATCTTTTCACTTGCCTCGGAGCCTACGGGCATCGACCTCAATGCAAAGTCGCTTAACCAGACAAGCTTTATTTATGTTAAGAACAAGGATACCGATGAGTTTGAACAGTATCAGACCCTTTACAGCACCGAAAACCGAATCTGGGTTAATAATCAGGATATTCCGCAGGCTATGAAGGACGCTCAGGTTGCTATTGAGGACAAGCGATTTTTTGATCACCACGGTGTGGACTGGACAAGAACGCTCGGCGCTGTCATTAATCTTGCAAGCGGCAACGATACTTACGGCGGTTCAACCATAACTCAGCAGCTTATCAAGAACATTACCGATGATAACGAGGTTTCCATTACAAGAAAGCTCAGAGAAATATGCAAAGCTCTGAAGCTTGAAAAGGAATATACAAAGGACCAAATTCTGGAGGCGTACCTGAATGTTGTAAACTTCGGAAACAACTGTCAGGGCGTTGAATCGGCGGCTCAGCTGTATTTCGGCAAGAGCATAAAGGATTGCTCAATAGCGGAATGTGCGGCTATTGCCGGCATTACTCAGAACCCGTCGCTTTGGAATCCGCTTATTTATCCCGAAAACAACAAACAACGCCGCGAGCTTGTGCTTGAGGAGATGTACGATCAGGATTATATCACCAGGGACGAGTACAATCAGGCTATGCAGGAATCCGCCGATATGCAATTTGTCGGTTTTCAGTCAAAGGATGACGACGATGATGACAGCGGATATGTTCAAAACTGGTATATTGATCAGCTTTATTATGATTTAAAGACCGATTTGGCTCAGTATTACAATATCAGCGAGGACGCAGCCTCGGATAAGCTTTATACGGAAGGACTTAAAATATACTGTGCAATGGACGAGGATATGCAAAATTACATTGAATCCGCCGCGCAGGAAGTTGACAAAAGTGCAGATCCGGAAATTCAGCTCGGCTCGGTTATGATGGATTTTGACGGTCGTGTTATCGCAACCGTCGGAAGCTCAAAAAAGAAAACTCAGGCGCTTGAATGGGACAGAGCCAGTCATTCCGCTTTACAGCCGGGTTCTTCGATAAAGCCTGTGTTTGTATATCCGATAGCAATAGATAATAAGCAGCTTTATTATTCATCAACTGTTCTTGATGAACCACTTGACAAATATGAATATGATCCGTCAACAGGTTCATATAAGTCGGGACCTAATAACGCTTATCCCAACTACAAAGGCAATATTTTGTTGCCTGATGCTATAGAGTGTTCATCAAACGCTACGGCGGTTCGTGTTATGGAACTTATCGGAGGCCCGTCGGTAGCATATGAACAGGCTGTAACTAAAATGGGATTTTCTCATCTTAACGAAGAAGATTCACAAATCACCGGTTCGCTTTCCATCGGCGGTATGAACGGCGGTGTTTCTGTTCGTGAAATGGCGGCTGCATACACATATATGGGCAACGGAGGTTTGTACTACAAACCTTATACCTATTATTATGTAACCGACTCGGAGGACAATATTATTATAGATAACCGTGACGCTGTTCCAAAGCAGGCTTATTCGGCAGAAACCGCAACAATTATGAACAGGCTTCTGCATTACAATGTTACAAACAGCGTAAGCACAAGAGCTATGTATGCCCGTGTTGACGGCTGGGATATTGTCGGAAAAACAGGTACTACAAACGACGATAAGGACTGCTGGTTTTGCGGACTTTCGCCGTATGGCGTTATGGCAACGTGGACAGGCTTTGATCATCCGACCTCAATCTCGGATACAACACGTTCGGCAAAATTCTTCTCAAAGGTTATGGGCAAGTACCTTGAGGGCAAGGAACAAAAGGAATACAAGCTGTCACAAAACTGTGTTCAGGCTCAATATAACCCCGCAACGGGTCTGATAGTTTCCACAGATAATCTGACAGGCAAGTATGTGGGTTATTACACCGAGGATAATATGCCGTCGTTTGGTTCTGCATATTACGGTGACGGCTCAAACAGCGACTATGCAAGCGGATACGGCAGCTATTACGGAAGCGGAAGTGAGGGCTACTATCCGTATGACAACAACAGCGGAAGCGGTCAGGGTTCACTTGCTTCCGGCGGCGGAGAAAATCCCGGCGGAGAAGTCCCGGGTGAAGGCGAGGCCTCGGGCGGAGCTGCTTCCGGCGGAGGAGAAAATCCGGGTGACGCAAGCAATGTTGACAGTTCGCCGCAGCACGCAGAATAAGTTAAAAATCCTGAAAGGTAAGGTAAATATATGGTATCAGTAGCAATTATGGGACACGGAGTTGTCGGCTCGGGTGTAGCCGAAATACTCCTTACCCACAAACAAAAACTCTTTGCAAGTCTTGGTGAGGAAATTTACATCAAAAAGGTTCTTGACCTGCGTGAATTCCCGGACAGCCCGATTGCAGACAGATTTACAAAGAATTTTGAGGACATCATAAACGACCTTGAAATCAGAATTGTTGTTGAGGTTATGGGAGGGCTTAACCCGGCATACGATTTTGTAAAAAGATGCCTTAAAGCAGGCAAAAGCGTTGTGACCTCAAACAAGGAGCTTGTAGCCGCTCACGGAGCAGAGCTGCTGTCTATAGCTAAGGAACAGAACGTAAACTTTCTGTTTGAGGCGTCTGTAGGCGGCGGTATTCCGATAATCCGACCGATGAGCCAGTGTCTTGTTGCAAACATAGTTTATGAGATTGCAGGAATTTTAAACGGTACAACAAACTTTATTCTGACTAAAATGATAGAAGAGGGAATGCAGTTTGAGGACGCTTTAAAGCTTGCTCAGGATTTGGGCTTTGCGGAACGCAATCCTGCCGCCGATATTGAGGGGCACGACGCCTGCCGCAAGATCTGTATTCTTGCTTCTCTTGCATACGGCAAGCATGTCTATCCCGATTCGGTACATACCGAAGGTATCACAAAGATAACTCTTGACGATGTAAAATATGCAGCAGCCTATGACTGCGTTATAAAGCTGATAGGTAAGGTCAAAAAGCTTGACGACGGGAAGATAGATATTATTGTTGCGCCTATGTTTGTGCCAAACAAGAGTCAGCTTGCAAACATTGATAACGAATTTAACGGCATTATGGTAAGAGGCGACTGCACGGGTGATGTTGTATTTTACGGCAAGGGCGCAGGCAAGCTTCCGACTGCAAGCGCTGTCGTAGCAGATATTGTAGATTGCTGCAAGCATCTTAAAACCAGAAAATATCTTTATTGGACAGACGGCGACGGCAAAAACATCATTGATACAAACGACTCGGTAACTGCAATGTATGTTCGTGCAAACGGAACAGACGCCTTGGCAAAGGCTGAAAATATCTTTGGTAATGTCAGCACGATAACAAAGAACGACGCACCTGAAAACGAGGTTGCGTTTGTGACCGAAAAAATGCCTTTCGGTGAATTTTCGGAAAAATCGAAGGAGCTTGAAAATGACGGCGTTAAGATACTTTCTTCAATTCGTATCGGTGATTTATAATAATAAAGGGGTACAGAGCAAATGAGTTTGATAGTTCAAAAATTCGGCGGAAGTTCAGTTGCTAACGCCGAACGTGTTATGAATGTTGCGAACATTGTAACAGAAACATTTAAAAAGGGTAACGATGTTGTCGTGGTTGTATCGGCACAGGGCGACACAACTGACGACCTTATCGAAAAGGCAAATGAGATTAACCCAAAGGCTTCCCGCCGTGAAAAGGATATGCTTCTTGCCGCAGGCGAACAAATCTCGATTTCTTTGCTTGCCATGGCAATCGAAAAGCTCGGCTATCACGCAGTGTCGCTTCTTGGCTGGCAGGCAGGCTTTGAAACCACCTCGGCACACACAAGCGCAAGAATAAAAAGGGTTGACGCTTCAAGAATCCGCCGTGAGCTTGACAAGAAGAATATTGTTATTGTTGCGGGCTTTCAGGGCCTTTCAAAATACGGCGATATTACAACGCTCGGACGAGGAGGTTCGGACACGAGCGCAGTTGCCATTGCGGCTTCAATGCACGCAGATCTTTGCCAGATATATACAGATGTTGAGGGTGTTTATACAGCCGATCCGCGCAAGGTAAAGAACGCAAGAAAGCTTGAGGAGATTTCATACGATGAAATGCTTGAGCTTGCAACTCTCGGCGCGCAGGTTTTGAACAACCGCTCGGTTGAAATGGCTAAAAAGTATAATATAGAGCTTGAAGTGCTTTCAAGTATGGCTAAGGCTTCGGGTACAATCGTAAAGGAGAGAACAAAAATGGAAAAAATGTTGATCAGCGGTGTTGCTAAAGATACGGATGTTGCAAGAATTTCGGTTATGGGTATCCCGAATGTTCCGGGGCTTGCGTTCAAGCTTTTCTCAAAGCTTTCTGCAAAGGACATTAATGTAGATATTATCCTCCAGTCTATCGGACACGACGGAAAAAAGGACATCAGCTTCACTGTTGCAAAGAGCAGAGGACAGGAGGCTGTTGAGTGCCTGAAGGATTATACAGAAAACATCGGCGCAGGAGAAATACTTTATGACGACAATGTTGCAAAAATTTCCATTGTCGGCGCAGGTATGGAGAGCCACGCAGGCGTTGCAACAAAGATGTTTGAGGCACTTTATGACGCTCAGGTAAACATTCAGATGATAAGCACCAGCGAAATCAAGGTTTCTGTTCTTATTGACGCTGCCGACGCCGATAAGGCTGTAAGCACAATTCACGACAAGTTCTTTGATTAATAAGTATTTATAATACAAATTAAGCCGTCACAATTGTGGCGGCTTTTGTTGTGCTGTTAAGTTAATAAGCTCGAAGCTTGTGTTTTGCGCTTTTGCACGGCTGCGGCAAGGTTTATTTGTTATGCAAAAGCATTATCTCCTGAAGTTCAGTTCAATGGTTTCTCTGTTGGTTTTAAACAGACGAAGCTTTACCCCTGCAGAGGTCAGCATCTTTTTTGACGCAATGGTTTCGGCGGAGGAAGCGTATTTGTCGTAAAGATAAACGACTTCAGAAATGCCGGACTGTATGATTGCCTTTGCACATTCGTTGCACGGGAACAAATCTACATATATCCTTGCGCCGTTTAGATCCTTTCCTCTTGCGTTTAATATTGCGTTTAACTCGGCGTGGACAACGTAGCTGTACTTTGTGTCATTGCCGTTGCGTTCCCACGGGTAGATGTCATCCGAACAGCCGTACGGGAAGCCGTTGTATCCTGTTGACAAAATGATGTTGTTGCTGTCAACGATGCATGCGCCTACCTGGGTGTTTGGATCCTTGCTTCGTTTTGCCGCAAGAAGCGCAACTCCCATAAAGTATTCGTCCCACGAAATGTAGCCATTCCTTTTCACTATAGTTCTCTCCTTAACAGGTTAATATACGGCACTTTTAAGCCGCACAAGGCAAATTAAAGCTGTTTGTAATAAAATTATATATTATACCCGACGAATAAGCAAGCCTATTTAAGCGGTTTTTATTATTTGGTATTGATTTTTATATACTTATGGTGTAATATATTACTGTTAATTGAGAGAGTTAAAAGCTTTGCTTTTATGTTGAGGCAAGATCGCAATAATTATGCGGGATTGCCTTGATTTGCTTTTAAATCGGAGCAAGGCTTTGCTTTGCTCACAAGAAACAGGGCTTGCTCCGAATTGCAAACAGTGCAAATGAGTGTTTGCTCCTCAGAGATTCAGTGGGAGATTATAGCTCCCGCTTAAATTTTGAAGCGGAATCCGCCGTCTGAGAGTCGCAGAACATTTGCACTTAGATTATGTGATAAGAGGGATTTATGAAGATTATTATTGTTGGCTGCGGTAAGGTAGGCACAGCCATTGCAAAAGAGCTGAATAACTCCGAGCACGATGTTGTGTTGGTGGATATTAACGGTACGGCGGTTTCAAGACTTTCCGATTCAATCGACGCTATCGGCGTTGAGGGCAATGGCGCAACATATCAGACCTTGATTGAAGCGGGAGCAGAAAGCGCAGACCTGGTAGTTGCGGCGGCGGCAAGAGATGAGGTGAACCTTTACACCTGCCTTATGGCTAAGGCGGCGGGCGTAAAGCATACCATTGCAAGAGTGCGTAATCCCGAATATACCAGCGACCTGTTCAGGGTGAAAGATCAGCTTGGTTTGTCAATGGCAATAAATCCGGAGCAGACTGCGGCGATTGAGATAAGTCAGCTTTTCCGTTTTGCGGGAGCGCTTGAAGTAGATACCTTTTCAAGGGGCGCTGTCGAGCTTATCAAGGTGACGGTTCCCGAAAATTCTGTTATTGCAAACAAACGCATCAGTCAGATTGATATTTTCAGGGGCAAGGTGCGAATATGCTCTGTTGAGCGCGGTTCGGAGGTTTACATTCCGAACGGTGATTTTGTTATTGAAAGCGGCGACAAAATTTCGATTGTATCAAAGTCCGAAATAGCCGCAAAGTTTTTCAAAAAAATAAATGTTCTTATCGGTAAAAACCGTGATGTTATCCTGCTTGGCGGCGGCAAAATATCATTTTATCTTGCACAAAGGCTTATCAAGTCGGGAACAAACGTTAAAATAATTGAAAAAAATAACGAAAGATGCAACGAGCTTTCGGAGCTGCTGCCCGGGGCTGTTATTATCAACGGCGACTGTATGGATCAGGACCTTTTGCTCAGCGAAGGCATTGAGCACGTTGACGGTGTGGCGGCTTTGATGGACTTTGATGAGGAAAATATTCTTATTTCACTCTATATCAGGGGAGTTTCAAAGGCAAAGGTCATTACAAAGGTAAACAACGAGCCTTTTTATAATATTATTTCAAACCTTAATTTGGATTGTGTTATCAATCCTAAAAATATTTCCGGCGAATATATAGCAAGCTATATCAGAGCAATGCAGAATTCTCTGGGAAGCAATGTTGAAACGCTTTACCGTCTTAATGAGGACAGGGTTGAGGCGCTTGAATTTAACGCTAAAAGCTCGTCAAAGATCGTGGGAATTCCGATTTCCGAGCTGAAGCTAAAGGATAATTTGCAGATAATTTGCATAAACCGAAAAGGCAGGGTAATTCTTCCTGTCGGCAGCGACGCAATTATGACCGACGATCTGGTGGTCGTAATTACAAAGCACAAGGGACTCAGCGACCTTGATGACATTTTGGATTAACGGAGCTTTTGAGGGATTATGAATAAACGTATTATTGTTTATATTCTTGGCTGGGTACTTATTATTGAGGGAATCGCAATGCAAATCGGCACGATTACCTCGCTTATCTACCGTGAAAACGATTGGTATTATTTTTTGATAATCGGTGCGGCAAGTTCCGCACTCGGCACTCTGCTTGTCAAAACAATGAAGCAGAAAAATATGGTCTTGTATCAAAAGGCGGGCTTTGCGGCTACGGCGTTAAGCTGGATATTGCTTTCGTTTGTAGGATGCCTGCCGTTTTGGATAAGCGGACAAATTCCGTATTTTATAGACGCATTTTTTGAGATAGTTTCGGGCTTTACAACAACAGGCTCCACTATCCTTAACGATGTTGAAGCACTAAGTCACGGTATGCTGATTTGGCGAAGCTTTTCGGTATGGTTAGGCGGAATGGGCGTTATAGTCTTTTTGCTTGCGCTTATCCCAAAGCTCGGCGGCTCTCAGAGCATTTACCTTATGCGTGCCGAAAGCCCAGGTCCTATAGTAGGCAAGGCTGTTCCCCGTATGCGTAATTATGCTTCAATGCTGTACGGCATATACCTTGCGCTTACTGTGATTGAAGCGGTTATGCTTATGTTTGGCGGAATGGATTTTTTCAATTCGCTGACCACGGCGTTTTCGTCCGCCGGTACGGGCGGATTTGGCGTTCGCAATGCCAATATGGCGGCGTATAACGGATATTGCCAGACGGTCATAGCCGTGTTTCTCGTTCTGTTCGGTACGAATTTTTCCGTTTATATTATGCTCCTTGCACGCAAATTCAAGCAGGCATTCAAAATGGAAGAATTGTGGCTCTATCTTGGAATTATAGCAGTTTCGACCTTGATTATTGCAATAAATATTTTCTCAATTTACCGTGACGCATACGAATCATTCCACCAGAGCTTTTTCTATGTTGCTTCAATTATCAGTACCGCAGGCTTTAGCATTGACGATGTAAACAAATGGCCCGAGCTTTCAAAGGCTGTTATTATAATAATTACCTTTATCGGAGCAATGGCTGGCAGTACGGGCGGCGGCTTTAAGGTGTCGAGAATACTGATACTCTTTAAGGAGGTCAGAAAAGAATTCGCTCTGCTTATCCATCCACGCAACGTAAAGACAATAAAAATGGACGGCAAAACGATCGATCACAGCGTAATGCGTAACACATCGGTATTTTTGGTGGTTTATTTAGGTATATTTATACTGAGCTTTATTGTAGTTTCTTTTGAGGGAAAAGATGTTTTGACGAATTTTACAGCGGTTGCCGCTAACCTCAACAACACAGGTCCGGGACTTAACATTGTCGGTCCGACCGGTAACTATTCTTCATTTAACATTCTGTCAAAAGCGGTGATGATATTTGATATGCTTGCAGGTAGACTTGAGCTGTTCCCGTTGCTGTTGTTGTTCTCGCCGTCCGCTTGGAAAAAGGCATAGAATTCATGGGCGGAGCTTCCGCCCTTTATTTTTTGGTGATTTATGAAAAAATTCTTATGCATAACATTATCTGCTGTTTTGTGCATAACCGCACTTTGTGCGTGTTCGCTTTCAGACAATAAGCCTGCCGAGGTCGGTTTTGAGGCTATGGATACGTTTATGAGCCTCAAAATCTACGGACAAAACCGTGACTCGGTCTTAAAAAACGTGCAGGAAAGCATTGCAAGCCTCGACAAGCTTCTGTCAACTACGGACAAAAACAGCGACATTTACAAGCTCAATAACGCCGGTGCAGTGCCTGTTGAGGTTGACAAAACAACTGCCTATATAGTGGAAAGGTCGCTTGATTTGTGCGATGATGTAAGCGGTGCGCTTGATATTACGGTTTATCCCGTTGTGTGCGAATGGGGTTTTATCAATAAGGACTACAAGATTCCAGACCAAAACAGAATAGAGCAGCTTTTGCAATTTGTTGATTACAGCGAAGTGAGTGTGTCCGACGGGAAAATATCGCTTTTGACAAATATGCAGATTGATTTGGGCGCAGTTGCAAAGGGGTATGCCGCCGATAGGGGCATTGAGATATGCAGAAATGAGGATATAACCTCGGCTTTGCTGAACTTGGGCGGCACAGTTGCGGCAATAGGCGCAAAGCCCGACGGTTCGGATTGGAAAGTCGGTGTTGCCGACCCCGAAAACAGTGCGGATTATTTTGGCTATCTGAGCTGTAAGGATAAAGTTATTGCAACTTCGGGCGGCTATGAAAGATATTTTATCGGAAGCGACGGCAAGACCTATATTCACATAATCGACCCCAAAACGGGCAGTCCCGTTGACAACAATATTAATTCTGTGACGATAGTTTCGGAAGTCGGTATCAAAAGCGACGCTCTTTCAACGGCGTTGTTTGTAATGGGCGTTGACGGTGCCGAAAAATATCGGAGAGAAAACAGCGGCTTTGATTACGTTATTCTGACGAAAGATAATGAGGTTTATGTTACAAGCGGAATATACGACAGCTTTACGCTTGCGGACAATTTTAAAAATATAAAAGTAAACATTGTTGATTAAGAGCCTTGCGGTGATGACCGTAAGGTTCTTTTGTTTTTTAGAAATTGCGTTGAAATTTAAATAAAAAATAAAAAATTTTCGGAAATTGCATATTTTTATGCAATTTTTTTATTTTCCTCGGGTATTGATGAAAGGACTGTTAGGCAGGATCGTTAAATCGGAAAATTAAAATTATATTCATAACTTTTTTATGACGGCTTGCTGTTCTTTCAAATTCGGAGGTGACAAAATATAAAGAAAAAACTTACAAATCGTGAAAAGGAATTTTGTTCGTGCTTTGCGGCGTCGGGCAATCTCAGCCTTTCGGCAAGGCGTGCAGGCTTTGCGCCTGATGGCGAACAGCTTGCGGAAAAGCTGCTTTGCAAAAAAGAAATAACCGACGAGATTACAAGGCTTGCGTCGGCACGCAGAAAAGCACTTGCAAATATGGCGGCGTCAGGCTATTACAGACTTGCGTTCGGAAGTATTGCGGACGCAGTTTCACTGCTTTTTACAGACAGTCCGTCAAAGGAGGAGCTTGACAAAATGGACTTGTTTTCTGTATCGGAAATCAAACGTCCCAAGGACGGCTCAATGGAGATTAAATTTTTTGACCGCTTAAAGGCGCTTGAACACCTTGAGTCGGAAACCGAAGAAGAAACCACTGCGAGGGATTTTTTTGACGCAATAGGCAAGAGCGCGGACAGCTGTGGTGATACCGTTGAAAATTAAACCTTTTTCACAAAAACAGCGCACGGTGCTTAGCTGGTGGCACAACAATTCAAGCCTTTGCGGCTATGACGCAATAATATGCGACGGTGCCGTCAGGAGCGGAAAAACATTTTGTATGGCGCTTTCGTTTGTGCTGTGGAGCTTTTACGGCTTTGCAAACTCGGACTTTGCGCTTTGCGGCAAGACTATCCGTTCTCTCAGGAGAAATATGGTTACGCCTGTTATTCCGATACTCAACTCACTCGGATTTGAGTGTGAAGAAAAGCTTTCTCAGAACATTTTGCTTGTGAGCTACGGCTCGGTTACAAACAGGTTTTACCTTTTCGGAGGGAAAGATGAGTCATCAGCCTCACTTATTCAGGGAATGACGTTGTCGGGAGTGCTTTTTGATGAGGTTGCCCTGATGCCGCGTTCGTTTGTTGAACAGGCTATGGCAAGGTGTTCTGTTGCAAATTCACGCTTTTGGTTTAACTGTAATCCCGAACACCCCGAACACTGGTTTTATCTTGAATGGATAAAAAAGTCAAGGGATAAAAATGCACTTTATCTGCACTTTACGATGGATGACAATCCCTCGCTCACCGACAAGGTGAAGCGCAGATATGAAAAGCTGTATTCGGGAGTGTTCTACGAGCGGTTTGTAAAGGGTAGGTGGGTTGCCGTTTACGGTGCGGTTTATCCGTTTATGGCTGATGAGGATATGTATTGTCAAACGCCGAAGGGTGAGTTCTCCGAGTATGCGGTTTCGTGCGATTACGGCACGGTCAACCCGTCGTCGTTCGGGCTGTGGGGCAGACAGAACGGCGTGTGGTACAGGATAGACGAATATTATTTTAATTCACGCACTGAGGGCTATCAAAAGACGGACGAGGAACATTACACTGCGCTTTGCAGGCTTGCAGGCGGCAGAAACATCAAAAAAATTGTTGTCGATCCCTCGGCGGCAAGCTTTATTGAAACAATACGCCGCCACGGAAAGTATACCGTAGTTCCTGCCAAAAACAATGTAATTGACGGAATACGCAGGGTTTCTCAGGCACTGAGGGACGGAAGCGTAAAAATATGCAAAAACTGCAAAGACTCTAAGCGTGAATTTGCGCTATACAGGTGGGACGGCAAAAAACACGACGACAGCCCTGTAAAGGAAAACGACCACGCAATGGACGATATAAGGTATTTTGTTACAACTATAATTGACGGCGGAAAACGCACATTTGCGCTTGCCGCCGAAAGACAGGAGGAAAACTAAGCTTGAAGTTTGGAAGAAAAAAGCAAAGCAAAGCGGTGCCTGCGGTGCAGACTGTTCCGAGAGATGTGCAAACCAATCCAATGTTTTCAAGGTATGAGGCGCAGAGCAGAGCGGAAAGGGAGCTGTATTCAAGCCTGCGAGAGGCTGTTCCGACAGTTGATGCGGCAATATGCAAAACGGTCAGGCTTATCGGCAATTTTAAGGTGGAAGCGGAAAGCGCGCCTGCACAGAGAATTGCCGATGAATTCGTAAAAAGCGTAAAGACCAACGGCTCCTCGGGCGGAATGATAAACTTTGTTTACGGTTATCTTGACAGCCTGCTGACTTTTGGAGCGGCGGTCGGCGAAATGGTGCCGGATGTTGAGGCACAGGGCATTGCGGCGCTTTATAACGCAAGCCTTGACGACGTTGAAATCAAGGCAAACAAAACGCCGCTTGACCTTGTTGTTTGCCGAAACGATGCCGGTCGGTGCGAGCCTGTAAAATATCAGAATCTTGTGCTTGCAACTTTACTTAACCCAAAGGCGGGTACGGTTCACGGCACGTCTGTTTTGAGCGGACTGCCGTTTGTAAGCTCGATTTTGCTCAGAATATTTCAATCGTTAAAGAACAACTGGGAAAGAGTAGGCGACGTGCGTTTTGCAGTTACATATACCCCTGCGGCAAACGAAACCTTTAGTGAGGAAAACGCAAGGCAGATTGCTTCTGAGTGGAAAAAAGCGATGAGAAGCGACAATGTGTGCGACTTTGTTTCGGTGGGAGATGTGAGTGTAAAGACTATCGGCGCAGAAAATCAGATTCCCGACTGCGAAATTCCCGTTCGCACTATTATGGAACAAATAATTGCAAAGCTTGGCATACCGCCGTTTTTACTTGGACTTTCGTGGTCAAGCACCGAGCGTATGAGTGAACAGCAGGCGGATATTCTTACAAGCGAGCTTGAATATTACAGAGCTGTTGTTGAACCTGTTGTCCGCAGAGCGGTTGAATATCACCTCAGACTTTCGGGATATAACGAAAAAATCAGGGTGATTTGGAACGACATCAATCTTCAGGATACGCTGGAGCTTTCTCAGGCACGGCTCAACAGGGCAAAGGCTTTGCAGATTGAAAAAGAAATCGGTTTGGAGGTAATTGATGAATAATTTTGTAAAAAAGGAGGCTGTTCTCGGCAGTGTGCTTGAAAACAATTCCGACGGCGTAAGCGCAGAGGAGCTTGCACTGATAAACGGCTACACAAGGCGAAAATTAAACGCCGATGAGGTGTATGTGTTTTCGGTAGTGCTTTGTGACAACGACGTTGACCGTGACGGTGAACGTTTTACGGTGGAATCGCTGTTTGCGCTTGAAAAGCTGTTTGTCGGAAAAACGGGAATTTTTGACCACAATCCCAGCGCCAAAAATCAGACGGCAAGGATATTTTCCTGCTCGGTTGAGGCGGTAAGCGGTAAAAAAACCGCATTGGGCGATGATTATTTCAGGCTCAAAGCAAGGGCATATCTGCCGAAAAGCGAGAAAAACAGCGACGTTATTCTTGCTCTTGACAGCGGAATTATCAAGGAGGTGAGCGTCGGTTGTGCGGTTGAAAAAATCGTGTGCAGCATTTGCGGAGAAAACTCAGACATTTGCCCACATACCAAGGGAGAAAAATACGGCTCAAAAATATGCTGCGGCGAGATGATAAACCCATATGACGCTTATGAATGGAGCTTTGTTGCCGTGCCGTCACAAAAGGCGGCAGGCGTTACAAAGTCGGCTTACGGAAAGGAAATGACTATGGAAAGTATTTTAAAAAAGCTTGAACTCAAAAAGGGCTTTGCGCTCAGCGACAAGGATTGCACAAGGCTGTCCGAATATATCGAAAATCTCAAAAAGTCGGCAAAGGACGGTATCTTTTATCGTGACAGCCTTACAAACGAGGTCTTGAGGCTCTCTGCCTGCGTTCAGCCCGATATTTCAAGAGAAACTATGGAGAGCATTGCAAAAACAATGACGGTGGCTCAGTTAAAGGAATTTAAAACAGCCTTTGAAAAGCAGAAAAACAGCGCCGTTGCACCGATGATTCAGCTCTACAGCAACAAAAACAACAAAAACAAAGACAACAAAAACACCGTTTCAAACGGTCAGTTCAGAATTTAACGGAGGTAATAATATGAATGTAAATTTTAACGGCTACGGCGAAAATGTTGCAACCTTTATTGCAGACAGCTCGGTTACAAAGGCGGGCGTACCTGTCAAGATTTCAGCCGACGGCACTGTTTCAAAGTGTTCGGCAAACGATGCATTTTGCGGAATATGCGTAGGTGTGCGTGACGGTTATGCTTCGGTTCAGCTTTCGGGCTATGTAACCGTTGCAACATCGGCAAAATTGACGTTGGGTTATCAGACTCTTGCCGCTGCCGCAAGCGATAAGGTTGCCGCCAACGCAAACGGCAGATCACTGCTTGTAGTGAACTCAACTGCAACAGAAGCAGGAATTATTCTTTAAAAATCAGGAGGTAATATATTATGGCTAATTTTGAAAACATTACAATAGAAAAGGGTATGTATCAGGGTAAAGGCGGCCTTACCGAAGTTCTTGAAAAGCTCGACCCGTCCGAAAACTACGCCGGAACATCGCTTGAGGGGCTTGACGCATTTTCCCGTCAGCTCAAGCGTTTTGACATCAAGGTAAGTGGCAGAGAAAGCGACTGTGTTGAAAAGTTCTTCCAGACTTCAAATTCCGCCGCACTTTTTCCCGAATATGTCAGCAGAGCGGTAAAGCAGGGTATGGAGCGCGCAGATGTGCTTTCCGACCTTGTTGCAACCGTTACCGATATTGACGGTATGGACTACCGCAGTATCGTGTCAAATCCGAGCGAGGACGACAAATCGCTCAAAATCGTAAACGAAGGTGCGGCAATTCCTCAAACTACCGTAAAAACAAGAGAAAATCTTGTTAAACTGCATAAGAGGGGCAGAATGTTGGTAGCGTCTTATGAAGCACTGCGTTTTCAGCGACTTGATTTGTTTACGGTAACACTTAACCAGATCGGCGCATATATTGCAAGGGCGCAGTTAAAGGACGCTATATCGGTTATAATCAACGGCGACGGCAACTCAAACTCAGCCTCAAACATTGAAGCGGCACAGAGCGGCAAGCTCAGCTACAGCGACATCATCAAGCTTTGGGCAGGTCTTTCGCCGTATGAGCTTAACACTATCCTTGCCCCCACCGAGGAAATGCAAAAAATACTTGCGCTTTCTCAGATGCAGGACGCAAACGCAGGACTTGATTTTCAGGGCACGGGAAAAATGATAACGCCGCTCGGCGCAAAGCTTATCCATGCTCCCGAAATGACTGCGGGCAAGATCATCGGTCTTGACAAGAACTGTGCCCTTGAAATGGTACAGGCAGGCTCTGTAACTACGGATTACGACAAGCTGATCGACCGCCAGCTTGAACGTGCGGCAATCACCTGTACGGCAGGCTTTTCAAAAATATTTACCGAAGCATCAAAAACGCTTTCTTGCTGACGGAGGTGATCGTTTGAATATTGCAAACGTAACATCACGGTTTGCCGCTTTGTCTGGATTTGACAGCTCCGAGCTTTGCAGATGGCATACGCTTATTGAAGATTCGTGTGCGTTTGTCGGCTCAAAGTGCATAAAATCCGAGCTTGACGAAAATGATACTAAAAGGCTTGAAATGCTGTGTGCGGTTTATGCTCTTAAAATGAGCGGCTTGTGCAATGATGAAAACATAACCTCATTTACTGCGGGTGACGTGAAAATCACGTCATCCGACAGTAAAGACAAGTATGACAAAATGTGGCGTGAGCTTGTTTCAAAATCCTCGGATCTCATAGTTAACGACGGATTTTTGTTTGGCAGGGTGATATGATGAGCATTTTTAACTCTGTCGGTGAAACAATAAAGAAGTACGGCTCAAACGTCAGTATTACAAACGACGGACAAAGCGTTGGCACAAAGGCTTTTGTTGAGCCTCTGCGTTACAAAAACAAGGTGTATATCGGCGGCGAATATCATCTTCTCGGCTGTTTCAAAAAGGAGAAATATCTTTTTGTAGGCACACCCGAAACCACGCTTGTTGAAAACAGCACGGTAATAGAAGCAAACAGCGGTAAATATATTGTAAAAAGATGCGAAAAATATTATGTGAAGGATATTCCCGTTTATGTGTGGGCAATTTTACAGCCGCACGGAGAGATATTGGAGGATGACTATGACTCAGATACAGAAACAGCTTGACAGAATCGTTGTCGGGCTAAAGCATATCGACAGCTTAAAAGACGTAAGATTTGTGCGTGAATACGGCTCACACAGTGTTGAAACGCCGATCACCGGATTTCTTGCGGTGGTGTCGGTACGTGAAACCGTGTTGTCAAACAACTATATCGGCGGTTATCTTTCATCATCGGTAAGGGGCGATCAATATTCTGCAAATGCAGAAATTCGCATCTATGCTCCCGCAACCGAGAACGGTGCAGGCCTCAGTGAGGTTGTCGGCGCTATTCTTTCGGGGCTTAAGGACGCCGATAAGGACAGGATAGTTACCGAAACAAGCGCAACGCCCATTGCATTTGACTCGGATATGAATGCAATTTACCGAACAGTCAAATTCGGTGTGGATTTTTGTCTTTGCGAGGAGGGATAGTTTGGCGCAGTTTGATTTTTTAAAGGGTGACGACCTTGTGGTAAAGCTCGACGGCGAGACGTTGGGCGGAGTAAAAAAAGCGGTGTGTACGGTTGAAAACAAGATAAGCGATATTATGGAGTTTTTGACCGACGTTCCCGTTGAAAGCTTTATAGAAAGCAGTTACGGCATACAGCTTGAAATGCACACGAACAACGCAGAACTTTTTGACGGAAAAGAAAAGTTTAACAGCATCGAATTTGCGGACAGGCTTAAAAGCGTAAAGTATTCCGACTGTCGGCTAAAGCAGGTTCAAACAGAAATCTTGCCGCAGGGAAATATCGAATACAGGATAAAAATAACAGCAAATAACAGGGAGGTATGCGACGTTGACAACGGATGAGCTTATGAAAATCGCAGAAGAAAGCACACAAAATTATAATGCCGAAAATTTAAGCGAGCTGTTTGAACAGGAGAGCAGACGTTACAGCCGCAGGCTTTCGGAGGAAGAGGAGGCAAAGCTCAGATGAAACTTGTTCCGATGCGCTATAAGGGCGTTGAATGGCATCACAATCCACGGGAAATTACGTTTGAATGTGACAAAAAGCTCAACGAGCTGAAATCACCATACGGTCAATCCTACATACAAAATATCGGCAGGAAAAATATGAAGATCAGCGGAACGGGCGAGCTTTACGGCGGTGATTGCTTACAGCAGTTTGACAGCCTTTTAAAGCTGTTCAAGCAGGGAGGCGGCGGAGTGCTTTCACTTCCGAAGCTTTCACCGATATATGCGGAATTTGAGAGCCTTAAAATAATCGGCGAACCAAAGCCGGACGCACTGACCTACAGCTTTGTGTTCCGAGAGGTTATGGACAAAAAGCACAGCTGTAAAAAAATTGTCTGCATCACCAAAGAGGGCGAAAATCTTTGGGATATATCCTATCGTTATGGGATAGACATTGATTCCTTGGTTACGCTTAATCCGCACATAAAACGCCCCGACATCGTTGAGGATGGGAGTGTGATCAGGCTTTGCTGAGGTTTGTAATAACAAATACCGACGGCTCAGAAACCGAGCTTAAAAAAGCGCTTACCGTTTCGTTGAACAGCGAGATCGGCGTGCCTGCCGACAGCCTTGTGCTGACGCTTCCGTATGACAGAAAGCTGAGTGAAAGTGCGGATTTTATTTCGGCATTTTCGGGTGATAAGCTTGTTTTCAAAGGTCAGCTTGACCAGATAATTAACATAAAAGAATACGACGGCGTAATAACAAAGCTGACGGCAAGAAGCCCTGCAGGGACGTTGCTCGACAGCGAAGCAGAGCCGATAACTTATTTTGACCCTGCCGCACCGATGATTTTTGAGCGGCACCTTGCGCCTTTTGGGTTTACCGAATACGATGCGGATAATGTGCCGTTTTTCGGCAGGCTCAGGATAGACAAGGGAATGACTCATTGGCAGGTGCTGAGGGCTTTTTGCAAGATAAGATACGGAGTTGAACCGTTTATAACAGGCGGCGGCAAGGTGTTTTTCAGAGGGTACGGACCTGACAAAAAAATCGTTTTTGGCGGAAACGACGGCGAAACGGCTTATTATTCCGCTCGTGAAAGCTGCAAAAGATGCAAAATCATCTCACAAATAAAGCTGAAGCTTACCGAGTCGGGCGCATACAGTTCGGTTTTGAATAACCCCAATCCAAAAAGCAGGAAAATAAAACGTATTCGCTATGTCAACGCCGCCGCCGACAACACGTCGGTTGAAACAGCCGACAAGATGATAGCTCAAAGCAATCTTGACAGCTACGGTATTACGCTTGAGTGTCTTGGTTGCTGCACGGACATTATAGGTTGTTCAGCCGAGATAAACGACAAAATTTTCGGCAGGATAAGCGGTCTTGTGGTTTCCGGTCTGAGCTATACGCTCAACAGCGGAGGCGAAAAAACTACGGTGATTTTACGAAAGGAGAGATTTTGAGTGTGGCTGATGAGTTACATAACAAACAATTCAATTACTTCGCCCAATGCGGCTAAGGGAAGCGTCAACAAAAACGACAGCAGCGGCACGGCGGTTATGTCGTCGGGCGAGCACAAGGAGCTTAAGTCGTGTTTTCCTTACGGTGTTTACAGCGTTGCGCCAACAGGCGAGCGTGCCGTGGTTTTGCCTCTTGACGACGGAGAGGTCGGACTTGGCGTTATTGCAAAAGGCTCCGATCTTGAGGCAGGAGAGGTTATGCTTTATTCAAAGGGCGGAGCTTCTATTGTACTTAAAAACAACGGAGACGTCCTGATAAACGGAGAGGTGTACATCTGATGACAGACGCAAAACTCAAAAACGGCGACATTGCCGCCGACAGCACGGGCAGACTTTTGACTGCATCGGATTATGACGCAGTGTTTCAGAGCGCAATGATAAGGATAAATTCAAGGCTCGGCGCATTTGTTTATGACAGAACACTCGGTTCGCGCCTTGATTTTACAAAAACCGTTGACAGGGATAAGGCCGAGCTTTTGATAAACGAAGCCCTTGCAGATTTTGAGAATACATATGCCCGGGTATTGGAAATCGGTACAACAATTAAAATTGAACTCACGATAAATGATGAAAGAAGAACGGAGGAGGTGCGTTTGAGTGGAAACGTATGATGAGATATACGGCAGAATGAAAGAAAAATATATTGAGGAGAGCGGTTCGGAATTTCTTGAAGCAAGCGATATTGCAATAAGAATTAAAGTATTGGCGGGTGAAATATATAATTTGCAGACAAGCCTTGAATGGCTTAAACGCCAGATGTTTGTTGGAACCGCAAGCGGCGAAAGTCTTGATTACCTTGCCTCGGAGCGAGGGCTTAATCGCAAGCAGGCAACAAAGGCAAAGGGCGAGATTACATTTTCTATCCCCGAAGCCGTCGATCACATAATCACTGTTCCGCAGGGAACGGTAGTTTCGACCAATGATGAAATTCCGGTGCGGTTTTGTACAACAAAAACCGGCAGTATAGCAAAAGGCAGTATGTCGGTCACCATTGAGGCAGAAGCCGAACAGGCTGGCAGAAACGGCAACATAAAACCCCGAACCGCAACCGTTGCCGTAAGTGTTCCGTCGGAGATTACTGCAGTTAAGAACCCGGCATACTTTCATGGCGGTAAGGATAAAGAAAACGATACCGATTTGCGTGAACGCATAAAAAATACGTTCATCAGTCAGGCAAACGGAGCAAACGCCGCATATTACGAACAGCTTGCGCTTTCTGTAGAGGGAGTTACAAAGGCAGGCGTTTTGCCAAAGATCAGAGGAATAGGCACGGTAAACGTGTATGTTTGCGGCAACGGTACTGTTGTCGGCAGTGACGCACTTTCAAAGGTACAGGCCTTGCTGGACGAAAAAAGGGAGCTTGTTTCCGATGTTAAGGCGCTTAATGCTACTTTTGTGGCGTATGATATGAATGTTACGGTAACTTCAAAGGCAGGTTACAGCACAACCGAGGTTAAGACGCTTTGTACAGAAGCGTTTAAGGATTATCTTGATTCACTGCCGATAGGAGGGAAGCTCTATCTTTCGGGGCTCGGAAAACGGCTGATAGAAACAGGATGTATCGAAAACTATGAATTTGACGTTATAATGAAAAACCAAACTTTGGCAGGCTCGCAGTGCTTTAAGCCCGGAACTATAACTATTGAGGTTGAATAATATGGACGCATTAACATCAATGAAAACAAAGCTTGATTCTGTCGGAATTTACAATATCACGGACAGCTCAAATATAGCGGCAGAACTAAAGGCCTATGCGCTTGAAATAGACAGGCTTTATTCGGAGCTTTCGATAATGCTGCGTGAATACTACATAGATACAGCGCAAACCTACGGAATAACGCTCCGTGAAGAATTTGTCGGCAAACCCAAAACAGACTACACGCTTGAAAAGCGCAGAGAAATGCTGAAATTACAGCAGCAGATGATGGGCGGCGAATGTACTCCGACTTCGTTTGATAAATTTTTAAGGAGCTGCGGTATATCGGATTTTGAGGTGACGGAAACCTTTAGCACACAAAAAATGCTTGTAAAGATAAATGATACGCTTACAGCGGCAGAAAAAAGTGAGGTTGAAGAAAAAATTACTGCGGAAACTCCCGCACATATCACAGCAGTGGTGAAATATTCAGAATAGTACAATATATAATTAAAATGGGGGCGCTTTTATTTAAAGCGTCCCTTTTTCAATACAAAAAGGGCGTTCCGGTCGGAACGCCCAAAATGTTTTGTTAAATTGATCTGTTAAGATCAGCCCTCTGCAACAGCAGCCTGAGCAGCAGCAAGACGAGCAATCGGCACACGGAATGGTGAGCAAGATACATAGTCAAGACCAATCTTGTGGCAGAATTCTACCGAAGACGGGTCGCCGCCGTGCTCACCGCAGATACCAACGTGGAGCTTTGGATTAACCGGCTTACCAAGCTTGATAGCGGTTTCCATAAGCTTGCCTACGCCTGTCTGGTCAAGCTTTGCAAACGGATCGTTTTCAAAAATCTTAGCATCATAATATGCATTGAGGAACTTACCTGCGTCATCACGGCTGAAGCCGAATGTCATCTGAGTAAGGTCGTTTGTACCGAAGCAGAAGAAGTCAGCCTCAGTAGCAATTTCGTCTGCTGTAAGAGCAGCACGGGGGATTTCGATCATTGTACCTACTTCGTACTTGAGGTCAACGCCTGCGGCTTTGATCTCTGCGTCAGCAGTTTCAACAACAATCTTCTTAACATATTTAAGCTCCTTAACCTCGCAAACGAGCGGAATCATAATTTCCGGCTCAACTGTCCAGTCGGGATGCTCTTTCTGAACTTCGATAGCTGCACGGATAACAGCCTTTGTCTGCATCTTTGCAATTTCAGGATATGTTACTGCAAGACGGCAGCCACGGTGACCCATCATCGGGTTGAACTCGTGGAGAGAAGCGATAATAGCCTTAATGTCTTCAACTGATTTGCCCTGAGCGTCAGCAAGCTTCTTGATGTCAGCTTCTTCGGTAGGAACAAATTCGTGAAGCGGAGGATCGAGGAAACGGATTGTAACCGGGTTGCCTTCGAGAGCCTCATAAAGAGCCTTGAAGTCGCCCTGCTGATAAGGAAGAATCTTTTCAAGAGCAGCTTCTCTCTCTTCAACTGTATCCGAGCAGATCATCTCACGGAATGCAGCGATTCTGTCCTCTTCAAAGAACATATGCTCTGTACGGCAAAGACCGATACCTTCTGCGCCAAGCTCTCTTGCTTTCTTAGCGTCGGCAGGAGTATCAGCGTTTGTTCTAACCTTGAGCTTTCTGTACTTGTCGGCCCAAGACATAATTCTGCCGAACTCGCCTGCAATCTTAGCGTCTGTTGTAGCAATAGCGCCTTCGTAGATGTTACCTGTTGAACCGTCGATTGAAATATAGTCGCCTTCCTTGAAGGTTTTGCCTGCAAGTGTGAACTGCTTGTTAGCTTCGTCCATATTGATGTCGCCGCAGCCCGATACACAGCAAGTACCCATACCGCGAGCAACAACGGCTGCGTGAGATGTCATACCGCCTCGAACTGTGAGGATACCCTGTGAAGCTTTCATACCTGTAATATCTTCAGGTGAAGTTTCAAGACGAACAAGAACAACCTTTTCGCCCTTTTCGTTCCAAGCTTCAGCGTCTTCGGCAGTGAATACTACCTTACCGCAAGCAGCACCCGGAGAAGCGCCGAGACCCTTGCCCAAAGGAGTTGCAGCCTTAAGAGCAGCAGCGTCGAACTGTGGGTGAAGAAGTGTGTCAAGGTTACGAGGATCGATCATTGCAACAG
>OIYR01000047.1_pt1 | contig 72348 bp, 73 predicted proteins | sample 1588221 | NCBI WGS metagenome assembly OIYR01 (sample SAMN03283292) | human gut metagenome | biome: human-associated habitat; material: feces | host: Homo sapiens | place: Peru | collected 2012
AACTTCTCGGACAGGGTTTTACATGGCTTGATACAGGCACCCATGAGAGCCTTGTCGATGCAACTAACTTTGTAAAAACTATCGAAACTCATCAGCACAGAAAAATAGCCTGTCTCGAAGAAATTGCGTATCTCAACGGTTGGATTTCTAAGGAAGATGTGATGAAGGTTTACGAGGAAGTTAAGAAAAATCAGTACGGTCAATACCTTCTTGATGTGATTAACGGCAAATATCTTGACGCTTAATGAGGAGAATTCATCATGACAATAATCGTTACAGGCGGAGCGGGCTTTATCGGCTCAAACTTCGTTTTTCATATGCTCAAAAAATATCCCGATTACAGAATCGTATGTCTTGATTGCCTTACATATGCCGGCAATCTTTCAACGCTTGCTCCTGTTATGGATGATCCAAATTTCCGTTTTGTGAAAGAAAACATTACAGACAGGGAGGCTGTTTACAAGCTTTTTGAAGAAGAACATCCCGATATGGTTGTAAACTTTGCCGCAGAGAGCCATGTTGACCGTTCAATTGAAAATCCGGAAGTTTTTCTTGATACAAATATCAAGGGTACTGCAGTGCTTATGGATGCTTGCAGAAGGTACGGAATCAAGCGTTATCATCAGGTTTCCACCGATGAGGTTTACGGCGATCTGCCGCTTGACAGACCTGATCTTTTCTTTACAGAGGAAACTCCGATTCACACAAGCAGTCCGTATTCATCGTCAAAAGCCGGTGCAGACCTTCTTGTGCTTGCTTATTACAGAACATACGGCTTGCCCGTAACAATAAGCCGTTGCTCAAACAACTACGGCCCTTACCATTTTCCTGAAAAACTCATTCCGCTTATGATTGCCAATGCTCTTGCGGACAAGCCGCTTCCTGTTTACGGTGAGGGTTTGAATGTTCGTGATTGGCTTTATGTTGAGGATCATTGCAAAGCGATTGACCTTATTATCCACAACGGCAGAGTGGGTGAGGTTTATAATGTCGGCGGTCATAATGAAAAAAGAAATATAGATATTGTTAAGATTATCTGCAAGGAACTTAATAAACCTGAAAGCCTTATAACTTATGTAACAGACAGAAAAGGTCACGATATGCGTTATGCAATTGATCCGACTAAGATTCATAATGAACTTGGTTGGTTGCCTGAAACAAAGTTTGAGGACGGCATTAAAAAGACAATTCAGTGGTATCTCGATAACCGTGAATGGTGGGAAACAATCATCAGCGGTGAATATCAGAACTACTACGAAAAAATGTATGGTGACAGATAGTTGTTACATTTTTGTTGTTGGATAAGAGAAGGAATAACATGAAAAATATATTAGAATATTTAGAAAAAACTGTTGGACTATATCCAAATAAAGTGGCTTTTGTGGATGAATATAGGGAATCAACTTTTATTGATTCCCAGTTATCAGCCAAAAGAATTGGTACTAAATTATTATCGTTTGGATCAAACAGAGCAATAGCAGTGCTGATTGATAAGAATTGCAATTGTATTGAGAGTATGATAGGCACTTTGTATGCGGGAGATTTTTATATAGTATTAGATGTTCATTCTCCGGAAGAGAGATTGTGCAACATTTTAGAAACGCTGGAGGATGCAATTATTTTAACTGATTCAAAAAATTACGAATTAGCTCAAAAAATTGCAAATAATTTGAATATTATTATATATGAAAATATTATTGATAATGTTATTGATGATGAGGCACTTTGCAAAGTTAGAAATAACATGATTGATATGGACACGGCGTATATTCTTTTTACAAGTGGTTCTACCGGAAATCCTAAAGGTACCGTTATTAGCCACAGGTCATTGATAAGTTATATAAATTGGGTTACTGACGAATTTGGTTTTGATTATAATACTTCTTTTGGTTCTCAGACCCCGTTATATTTTAGCATGTCGGTAACCGATTTTTATTCAACAATCAAATGCGGCTGTACTTATAATATAATTCCTAAAAAATATTTTTCATTTCCTTTAAAGTTGGTTCAATTTCTAGACGAAAGAGCAATAAATACAATATACTGGGTTCCCACAGCAATTGCTACACTCACTAATTGGAAAGTATTTGATGTTGTTAAACCAAAATATTTGCAAACAGTTTTGTTCGCAGGTGAAGTTATGCCGACTAAACAACTTAATTATTGGATAGATAATCTTGAAAATGTTTTATTTGCTAATCTTTTCGGTCCCACTGAAACTACAGATATTTGTACCTTTTACAGAGTGAATCGTAAATTTTCTGATAGCGATAGTTTACCAATAGGCACACATTGCGACAATTGTAATGTGTTTATCGTTAACTCAGACGGAAAAGAAGCAGTAGTAGGAGAAGAAGGTGAATTATATGTTCGTTCAACATTTATGGCGGATGGATATTACCGCAATCCTGAAAAAACAAACGAAGCTTTTGTTCAAAACCCATTAAATGATAAATATCCGGAAAGGGTATATAAAACAGGGGACATTGTAAAAATAAACGAACTTGGTGAAATAATTTATATTTCAAGAAAAGATTTTCAAATTAAAAGAAATGGATATAGAATTGAACTTGGTGAAATTGAAGCAGGTGCAAATGGAGTTGACGGTGTAAAGGGATGTGTATGTATTTTTGATAAAGAATTAAATAAGTTGGTACTTATTTATGAAGGTAGATCAAAATTAGCTGATAAGGTATCAGAGGCTGTTAGAAATCATGTACCGCCATATATGAATCCTGATATTGTTTTGAGCATTAAAGAACTTCCTAAAAATGCTAATGGTAAGATTGATAGAAACAATCTTATTAAAATATATAAAGAATTATAATAACGCAAGGAGAAGAAAGTTATGAAAGAATTATTAGAAATTTTAGCAAGAGTAAAGCCACATGTTCAATTTACTGAGAATACTGAAAATATTATTACAGATGAATTGCTCGATTCAATTGATATTGTTGAACTTGTTGGCGAATTGAATGACGAATTTGATATTGAAATAAAGGTTACTGATATGGTGCCGGAAAACTTTGAGAGTACAGTTGCTATTATGAATATGATCAAGAGACTTGAGGATGAAGATTAAGATATGGAAATAACATCTCTGGTATTTTTGACCTTTGTTTTGCTTACTTTATTGTTTTATTATTTGTTACCTAAAAGATTCCAGTGGGTTGTTCTTTTATGTGCTTCATTGTTTTTCTTTGTTGCTTCGAGTGCCTTGTTGACTCTATATATGTTGTTCTCTACACTTGTAATATATTGTGGAGCAATATCTATAGAAAGATATAAAAACGAATTTATACTAAAGAAAAAAGAGCTGGCGAAGCCTGAGCGAAAAGTATTAAAACAGCAAATAAAGAAAAAGCAGAAAATAGTATTAGTATTATGTGCCACTATTGTAATTGCAGTATTAATATTTACAAAATACATAAATTTTCTTGGGAACATTATTAATATGTTTGCAGGACTCTTTTCTTTAAATCAAATAATTCCAAAGTTTAGTATATTGCTACCCATAGGAATATCATATTATACTCTTATGTCTGTTAGTTATATTACGGATGTGTATAGAGATGTAATACCTGCAGAAAAAAATCCCTTGAGAGTTTTGCTTTTTGTATGCTATTTTCCCCACATAATAGAAGGTCCATTTGATAGATATAAGGATCTTAACCTTCAATTTAGAGAACATCATATTTTTAATTATGATAAAATTAGAATGGGAGTCATACTTGTAATGTATGGTTTCTTTAAAAAGCTTGTAATTGCTGATAGAATTGGAATTATTGTTCCGAATATATTTGCTAATATTGACAATTATTCAGGAACTGGTGTTTTTGTTGGTATGATTCTGTACACTTTTCAGTTGTATGCAGATTTTTCAGGTTGCATTGATATTATAACCGGTATATCTGAAATGTTTGATATAAAGGTAGCTGAAAATTTTAGACAACCATTTTTTGCTAAGTCGATTGATGAATTTTGGAGGAGGTGGCATATTTCTTTAGGTGCATGGTTGAAAGAGTATGTCTTTTATCCTGTGAGCCTTTCTAAACAATTCAAAAAAGTTAATTTTTTTGCAAAAAATCATATTAAAAGTCAACATTTAGCTAGCTTTATTTCTATTGCATATGCACTCTTCTTTGTTTGGTTTATTAATGGCTTGTGGCATGGTGCAAGTTTGAAATATATAATATATGGTTTGTACTATTATGTGTTGATGATGATAGGCAGATTGTTTGAACCTGTGTTTAATTTTATAATTGCAAAAGTACATATAAACATTAGAAGTGTTCCATATATAGCTTTTCAAATTTTCAGAACTTTTTTAATTGTAAATGTTGGTATGTTACTTTTTAGATGCAGTACATTAGTTGATTTTGGAAATTTATTTTTGAAAATGGTTACTTCGATTAATATATCTGATTTATCAAATTTATTTTCTTCCAGAGTAGATGCACTAATCATATTTGTTGGCTTTATTATGCTTTTAGTGGTAGGAATAATGAAAGAAAAAAATAAAAATATCCGTATGTGGTTAGTAACTCATACATTTGCTGCTAGATGGGGAGTATATTTATTCTTTATTGTGACTACTTTGGTAATGGGAATTTACGGAGTTGAATATGGTGAAGCTGCAGCAATTTATGCCCAATTTTAGGTGATTATATGAAAAAACGTTTTATATTTATAAGAATAGTATGCTTTAGTGCGTTGCTAATTGGAATACTGGGCTATTTAAGCAATATATTGTCATCAACTAAGATTGAAGAATATCCTGTTAGACATGGCTTTTTTCAAAATATAAATGCTGAAGCGGACAATACGATTGATGTATTTTTTGTAGGTGATTCATCAGTTATGCATGCTGTAAATCCTATTCAGATATGGAAGAAATCAAAAATAACCTCTTATAATATGAGTTATACAGTTATGGAACCAAAAGAAGCCTATTTTGACTTAAAAAAGGTATTTAAAAAGCAGTCACCAAAATATGTGTTTATTGAGGCACAGTTCTTAATCGGATTAGATAAAGGTGCGTTTGACTTTTTTACTACTGCCACACAAAATATAATGGATTATTGTGATAACGAAATAGGGGGATGTATTGATTACTATTTTCCGGTAATGAAGTACAAAAGTTCATGGAAAACACTACATCCGGCGGATTTGTTGCCTAATCATCCGAATGCAATAAACAATATCTATAAAGGGTATAAATATGCACCTGAGGTTGATCCATTTTTAGGAAATCACGGAAAAGAAGATAAAGGTATTGCTGTATTTAAAAATAATGGTAATATTTACTTTGAAAAGATATACAATCTCTGTAAAGAGAATAACTGCAAAGTAGTATTGTTTAATTTACCGCAGGGAACTTCTTGGAATAAAATACAACACAATAAAATTTTTGAATTAGCACAAAAATATAATGTGCCTTATATTGATTTTGATCTTGATCTTAAAACAGAAGTACCTGATTTTTCTTGGAAATCTGATACTAAGGATGCAGGCGGACATTTGAATTATAGTGGTGCAATAAAGTTAACTTCTGCAATAGAAAAACATTTAACTAATGATTTTAAATTAAACTATTCTGATTTATCACAAAAAAATGTAGATAAGTGGAATGATGATGCAAATGAGTTTTATAAAATAATTGGTGATTGATAGGTTTTGTTTATGAAAAATATAGTACTTGTCACAGGTGTAGCAGGTCAGCTTGGATATGATGTAATGAATGAACTTGCAAAGTGTGGATATGACGGAATCGGAACTGATATTGCCGACAGTTATTCGGGAGTGCGGGACAATACTGCCGTTGTCGGAATGCCATATGTTCAGCTTGATATTACTGATGCCGAATCTGTTGAAAAAACAATTAAAGAGATAAAGCCTGATGTTGTGGTTCATTGTGCCGCATGGACTGCTGTTGATGCGGCAGAAGATGAGGAAAACAGGGACAAGGTATTTGCTGTCAATGTTGAGGGTACGAAGAATATTGCCCATGCCTGCAAAGAAATTGATGCGAAAATGGTATATACTTCAACCGATTATGTATTTGACGGACAGGGAACAGAGCCTTGGAAACCTGATTGCAAGGAATATGCTCCGCTCAATATTTACGGACAGTCAAAGCTTGACGGTGAACTTGCGGTAAGTGAGATTATCGATAAATATTTTATTGTGAGAATAGCCTGGGTATTCGGCACAAACGGAAACAACTTTATCAAAACTATGCTCAAAGTAGGCAAAAAGTTTGATACAATAAGAGTTGTTAATGACCAAATCGGCACACCGACATATACCTATGACCTTGCAAGACTTCTCGTTGATATGATTGAAACCGATAAATACGGTTACTACCATGCAACTAATGAGGGCGGATATATCAGTTGGTACGATTTTGCCTGCGAAATTTTCAGACAGGCAGGATATTCAACAAATGTAAATCCCGTAACAACCGAGGAATATGGTATTTCAAAGGCAAAAAGACCGTTCAATTCAAGACTTGATAAGACAAAACTTGTTGAAAACGGCTTTACACCTCTGCCCGATTGGCAGGATGCTTTGAAAAGATATTTGAATGAAATAGAATTTTAGTTATGGAGATAATAATATGGGACAGATAAAGGTTACAAAAGCGCCTATTGAAGGACTTTATGTTATTGAACCGACAGTTCACGGCGACAATCGTGGATATTTTATGGAAACATACAATCAGAATGATATGCATGAGGCAGGACTTGATATGGTGTTTGTACAGGACAATCAGAGTATGAGTACCAAAGGTGTTTTGAGAGGACTGCATTTTCAAAAGCAGTATCCGCAGGGTAAGCTTGTGCGTGTAATCAAGGGAAGTGTGTTTGATGTTGCCGTTGACCTCAGAAAAGACAGCAAGACATACGGCAAGTGGTACGGTGTTGAACTTACCGAAGAAAATAAAAAGCAGTTTTACATTTCAGAGGGCTTTGCACACGGATTTCTTGTTTTGAGTGATGTTGCAGAGTTCTGCTATAAGGTTACTGATTTTTATCATCCGGGCGATGAAGGCGGACTTGCCTGGAACGATCCTGAAATCGGCATAGAATGGCCGAAACTTGAAGGCGAGTACAAAGGCAATGCCGATTCGGATGGCTACACAGTTGACGGCACACCGCTTAATCTTTCCGATAAGGATAAAAAGTGGTTGGGTTTGAAAGATACTTTTAAGTTTTAAATACAAAAATCCCCATAGATTTCATTGCAAAGTCTATGGGGAGTCTTTTTGTGAATTATTGGTTACTTCTTTTTCAATTCATTTTTGAAGCATTTTTTATCGAATGAGGGGTTGAAGGCGTAGAAGTTTTTTTCGTTGAGTTTATCGGTTAAGAGGCGGAGGTTTTCGCCGAAGCGTTGATAGTGGACAACCTCACGGGCACGCAGAAAGCGAATCGGATCTTTTACATCGTAGTCATCGCAGAATCTGAGAATGTTATCGTAGGTTGTTCGGGCTTTTTGCTCAGCCGCCATACTTTCGTGGAGGTCGGTTATCGGGTCGCCTTTAACCTGCATTGATGCGGCCGTATAGGGGAAGCCTGCTGCCGCCTGTGGGAAAATTCCGGTTGTGTGGTCAACAAAATAGTCACCGAATCCCTGTTCCTTAATTTCATCCTCGGTGAGGTCTTTCGTCAGCTGATATACTATTGCACCGATCATTTCAAGATGGTTAAGTTCCTCTGTGCCTATGTCGGTGAGAGTGCCTTTGAGTTCGGGCAAGGGCATTGCAAATCGTTGACTCAGATATCGCAATGACGCACCCAACTCACCATCCGGACCACCGTATGGCAGAATGTTACTTGTTTTGACTGAGAAATATGCTGAGATGGGAGGCTTTGCGGTCAAATATTATTCTTTTTGTAATTATGGATAGTAAGTTATTTTGCGTTTTTAAGGGATAAGTTTCTTTATTTGTGAAAGTGTCATTAATTAAATTGTTCTTTTTAAGAATATTGATTGCCTTAATTACCACTTTTTCAATCTTTTCAATTTTTACGCTGTGTGACGAATGGCAGTTGCCGTGAATGTAGGCGGAGCATTGGAGAAGATTATTTTTAATCGGAACGAGGGTTGAGTTGCAATTTGAACACTTGACAAGATTTTGAATAAGGTATTTAATTTCGGTTTGTTTATGGGAATGTTCTTTACTTATTATTCTTTGCAAGAATAATATCTGCCTTGTTTGCTCAAAAATTACTTCATCAACAATCGGTTCGTGAGTGCCGTTTGAAATTATCAAATTCTCGTTATGGAAATCTCTGCCCGTTTTGCATATTGGATTCCACCTGATTTTGCCGACATAAACGGGATTTTGCAAAATGTATTCAACGGCACGGCAATCCCAATTATTGCCTTTGGAAGTTTTAATTTTGGCCGAATTCAAGTTGTCACAAATCATATTTATATCTTTATTATTCAAAAAATCGGCAAAAATTTTACTGACAATCGGGGCTTTTTCGGAGTCAACCACAAGCCTTCCGTCTGTCACTTTATAGCCAAAGGGCGCAATGCTGACGATACCGCCACGCTCGGCTTTTTCGGTCATTCCTTGTCTTACCTCACCCGAAAGCCGAATTGAATAGTATTCGTCCGACCATTCGATAATGCGTTCAATCAGCTTGCCGAAAGGACCGTCATCAACGGGTTCGGACACGCTGATGACTTCAATTCCGTTTTTTCTCAACAGCGATTTATAGAAAATGCTTTCCTCTTGATTGCGTGCAAATCGGGAAAATTTCCAGACAAGCACAGCTGAAAACAGGGGAGGCTTTTGCTTTGCAAGGCTTATCATTCGGTTAAATTCGGGGCGCTTGTCGGCATATCTTCCCGAAATTCCGTTGTCACGAAAAATAAACTTTTCATCAATCAGATAGCCTTTTTCATCTGCAAATTTTCTGATGATTTTCAGCTGACTTGACGGTGAAAGCTCAGTTTGATTTTCGGTTGACACCCTTATGTATGCCGCCGCAAAGTGATTTTTATTGTGATTTCCCGACAAATTAATCACCTCTTTAAATAATAATTCTTTTATGCAATAATATGTCTGCGATTGGAAGAAAATTCTTCGGCAAATTTCTCGAAAACACTTTACTTTGCTAACGCACTAATGTATAATATACAGAGATTGTTTTGCAAGGTGATTTGCAGAACATAGGTAGAGAGTATATCAGATTACGGAGGAATAATTATGAAAAAGAAAAAGTTACTTTCTGTACTTCTTGCAGGTGCAATGTCAGCGTCAATTTTTGTAGGTTGCGGTTCTTCTGCAACGGACTGGGATTATATCTCAAACAAGGGAGAGCTTGTTATCGGTGTTACATATTTTGAGCCGATGAACTACCTTGATGCAGACGGCAAGCTTACAGGCTTTGAAACTGAGTTTGCAGAGGCAGTTTGCGAGAAAATGGGCGTTACTCCAAAGTTCCAGAAAATTGACTGGGATTCAAAAGAGGTTGAGCTTAACTCAAAGACAATCGACTGCATCTGGAACGGTCTTACAATTGATGACGACAGAAAGTCAACAATGGATATTTCAACTCCTTATATGGAAAACAAGCAGGTTATGGTTGCAAAATCTGATGTTGCAGACAAAATCAAGTCAGCAGATGACCTCAAGGATAAGACAGTAGTTGCAGAGAAGAAGTCAGCAGGTGAATCTGTTGCTCAGACAGACGAGTTCTTCTCAAGTGCAAAGTATGTTTCAGTTGACGCACAGGCTAAGGCTCTTCTCGAGGTTAAGTCAGGCACAGCAGATGTTGCGGTTATCGACTATGTAATGTCAATCGGTACACTCAAGAGCGGTTCAGATTATTCTGACCTCAAGGTTGTTGACGGCAAGGACTTTTCACCTGAGCAGTACGGTATTGCACTTCGTAAGGACAGCCCCGAAACACTCAAAAAGCTTAACGATGCTATTCAGGCAGTTGCCGATGACGGCACACTTGATAAGATTGCTGAGAAGTACAGCCTTCAGGATCTTCTTCTTGTAAAAAAGAAATAATTTAATTAAAATAAGCTTGTACATACAGGGCGGACTATGTTCGCCCATTGTGCTTTTTATGGATTATAAATTTACAGGTTCAAATTTGTAAGCCTTTTGATATATTCAAAACTGAAAATACTTGGATAGAGTGGTATATAAAATGGATCAATTTTTTAATGTAAGCGGTCAGTTGCTTGAGGGATTCGGCGAAAACTGTATAATTTTCATTGTAACCCTGCTTGCGGCAATTCCGCTCGGACTTATTGTTTCAATGGGTTCAATGTCAAAATTTAAGCCGTTAAAATGGCTGACAAAAACATTTGTGTGGATAATCAGAGGTACTCCGCTGATGCTCCAGCTTTTCGTTGTATTCTATGTTCCGCCGCTTGTGTCAAACGGCAGTGTAACATTTGCAAGAATGAATGCCGCACTTATCGCCTTTATAATCAACTATGCCGCATATTTTTCGGAAATTTTCCGTGGCGGTATCGAGTCAGTTCCAAAGGGACAGTACGAGGCAGGTCAGGTGCTTGGTATGACAAAAGGTCAGATTTTCTTTAAGGTTGTGCTTTTGCAGGTTGTAAAGAAAATTACTGCACCCATGGGCAACGAAATTATCACTCTTGTAAAAGATACTTCACTTTCAAGCGTTATCGCAATTCCGGAAATTCTTATGAGAGCAAAGGATTTCTCAATGCAGGGACTCATCTGGCCGCTTTTCTATTCGGCAGTATTCTTCCTCGCATTCTGCGGAATCCTTACCTTGCTTTTCTCATTCATCGAGAAAAAGCTCGATTACTACAAGGGTTAAGGGGGAAGAGTTATGTCTTTGTTAAATGTTGAAAACATCCGCAAAAGCTACGGCAAAACAGAGGTTTTGAAAGATATCAGCTTTTCTCTTGAAAAGGGCGAAGTTCTTGCAATCATCGGCTCATCGGGTTCGGGCAAGACAACACTTTTAAGATGTCTTAACTTTCTTGAAACTCCGAGCAACGGTAAGATTTCCGTCGATGACAAGGTGCTTTTTGACAGCAATGACAGCACTGCAAAGAGCGACAGTGAAATCAGAAAAAGACGACTTCACTTCGGACTTGTGTTCCAGTCATTCAACCTTTTTCCTCAATATACCGTAATCGAAAATATTATGCTTGCACCAAAACTTGCCGCAAAAGAGCAGATAAAGCAGACAGGCGAATATATGGGAGCTAAGAGCTATAAAGAGGCTCTTGAAATTATCAAGAACAATGCAAAGTCTTTGCTTGAAAGGGTGGGACTTTCCGAAAAGAGCGAGTCATATCCTTGTAACCTCAGCGGCGGTCAGCAACAGCGTGTTGCAATTGCAAGAGCACTTGCACTTAATCCGGATGTCTTATGCTTTGACGAACCGACTTCCGCACTTGACCCCGAACTTACAGGCGAGGTGCTTAATGTTATCCGCAGCCTGAAAACTTCCGACAGCACAATGATTGTTGTAACTCACGAAATTGAGTTTGCAAGAGATGTTGCCGACAAGATCATTTTTATGGCTGACGGTGTAATCGCCGAAGAGGGCACTCCCGAACAGGTAATCAACAATCCGCAAAATCCAAGAACACAGGCATTTTTGTCAAGGTTCAACTGATAACTGAATATTAGGTGAGGAAAGCACTCGAAAGGGTGCTTTTTTACATATTTTTACAAATAACCTTGAAAAGTTTATGTCATTGTGCTATAATAACAGTGTCATACACTGACAAAGGCACAAAGCCTGAAAAAATGAGAAATCCCGATAGGGAAAACGGAGGAAAAACAAATGAAAAGAATTTTCACAATCAGCGTTGCGGCTGTTATGGCACTCATTATGATGCTTTCATTCACAGCTTGCGGCAACTCAACACTCGGTTATTACAAGCTTGACAGCATTTCTGCAAGCGGTATCAGTCTTGACGGCAGCAACCTTGCAACATTTGGTATGGACAACGCTTACATTCTCCTTAAGGAAGACGGCAAGGCTGAAATTTCAGTAGCAGGTGAAACAACTGAAGCTACATATGATGACAAGACAATCACATCTAACGGTGAGAGCCTTAATTACACACTTAAGGACGGTGTTATCACAATTAACTCAAAAGACGAGGGTACAATGGTATTCAAGTATGATGCTAACTTCAAGCCTGAGGCATCAACAACAGAGTCATCAAAGTAATTTGAATCTTAAAGATGCAAAAAATCACGGCAGTCTGGTTTTGGACTGCCGTTTTTGTATGTCAACCTAAAAAACAAGGGCAACGGAATTTCCGCTGCCCATAATTTTTATAAGATTTTATCAGTCTGAAAGACATTCATCAAGCGCGTCAACAATTGCGTGCCTGTCCATATGCTGACCGATGAATACAAGCTTGATTTCTCTGTCACCGTATTTTTCGTCCCACTTTTCAGCCATATCGGGATACTCTGCAAGATAGAGCTTCTGCTGTTTCTTTGGGAATGCGGCAAGCCACTTGCCCTGCTCTGTAGCAGTAATCTGAACGCCTGCTTGTTCAAATACATAAACATCTTCTCTCTTGTCATCAAACCAGAGAACACCTTTTGCACGAACTACGCTCTTTGGCCAGTTCTCAACAAACTGTTGAAGCTTGTCCTGATTGAAAGGACGAATGCGGTGGTAAACGAATGAACCGATACCGTATTCTTCTTCGCCATCCTCATGATCGTGGTCGTGGTGACAGCAATGACCGTGTTCGTGGTCGCAATGAGAGTGGTCAAGACCGTCCTCATCGTGGTCATGGTCGTGATGCTCATGCTCGTCGTGATCTTCATCATGGTGATGATGGTGGTGATGATGACCGTGACGATCTGTATCCTCGTCATCTTCATCCTTATCATAAATCTGAGCCCAACCTGCTGATGCGGCTGTTTCTTCAAAATTAAAGCACTTTGTATCAAGAATATCCTTAACTTCAACCTTGCCGAACTGTGATTCAATAATTCGTGCCTTTGGCTGAAGTGTCTTAATCATAGCCTTAACTCTCTTGAGCTGATCCTCTGTTACCTTGTCAACCTTGTTGAGAATGATTGTTGAACAGAACTCAATCTGCTGAATAAGAAGGCTTTCAACATCCTCCTCGTCAACATCTTCCTTGAGAAGATCGTCACCGCAACCAAACTCTGTTGCCATACGGAGTGCATCAACAACAGTAACAATGTTGTCAAGACGGACGAGTTCGGGAATGTTGTTTTCCTTGTCGCCCTCAAGAACTGAGATTGACTGTGCAATCGGAAGAGGTTCGCAAATACCGCTTGCCTCAATGAGAATGTAGTCAAACTTGCCTGACTTTACAAGGTCTGTAATCTGGTTGATAAGGTCAACACTCAAAGTACAGCAGATACAGCCGTTTGTAAGCGGGACAAGGTTTGTATCTTTCTGAGTAACAACGCCTGCTTTCTGAATAAGCTCTGCGTCAATGTTTACTTCACCGATATCGTTTACGATAACGGCACACTTGTAGCCCTCCTGATTGCCGAGGACATGGTTGATAAGAGTAGTTTTGCCTGCACCGAGATAACCTGTAAGAAGCGTTACGGGAACAGGAAGCTTAATGTTAGCCATATATTTCATTTCCTTTCGTTGAATTGCGCTTATTAATGCGGATTACCGCTATGCTTAAATATAACACTTTACAAAATTATTGTCAATAAGCAAGCCGTTTAGGAGTGAACTCTCTGCCATTACTGATATAGCTGATTATTATTGTACAATTCGTATTTTTTGTATAATCACCTTTTATTTATTACGGTTTTATGTTACAATAGTCAAAAGTAATTTTACGGAGATAGATTATGATTGTACTTGCATCTGCTTCACCACGAAGAAAAGAGCTTTTAAGTTTTATAACAACCGACTTTAAAATTGTTCCCGCAGACATTGACGAAACGGTTGAGGACAATGTTCCGCTTGAAAAGCGTCCCGAATATCTTGCCGTCAAAAAGGCATTGCATATTTCAAAAAACGGCTATGAAAAAGATATTGTAATCGGTTGTGACACAGGAGTTTTTGTTGACGGCAAAATGCTCGGCAAACCTAAGAACAGGGAAGATGCCGAGAATATGTTAAAACTGCTTTCGGGCAGACAGCACAAGGTTATCACGGGTTGTTGTACCGTCAAAAACGGTGTTGCAAAATCATTTTCCAATGTAACGCTTGTTGAATTTTTTGAACTTTCCGATTCGGAAATAGAGGAGTACATTGCAACGGGCGAGCCTTTTGACAAGGCAGGTGCATACGGAATACAGGGCAAAGGTTCTCTGCTTGTAAAGAAGATTGACGGCGACTATTTTAATGTTGTCGGACTTCCCGTAAGTGAATTGAACAGGATTTTGAAAAAGGAGTATTCATATGAATGATAATATAAATAAAACAGTCAATGAAATTCTCGAAAGCTATTCAAAGCATGAACAGACTTGCAGACTTTCGGAGGATAACATTATCAACAAATCTGTGCTTATTCAGGTGCTTGAAGAAATCCGCAAGCTGTTGTTTCCGGGCTACTTTGACAAGAACAGAGTAAGAGAAGAATACATTGGCTATATTGTAGGCGACAGAATAGAATTTATTCAGTACAACCTTAAAAAGCAGATTGCAAAGGCTTTAAAGGGTTGCGAAAAGTGCAACGACCTTTCATATGACGAGGTTATGGAAAAGTCAGAAAAGCTGGTTTATGAGTTTCTCTCAAAGATTCCGTCAATCCGTGATTACCTTGCAACAGATGTTGTTGCGGCCTTTAACGGCGATCCTGCCGCATACAGCACGGATGAAATCATTCTCTGCTATCCCGGATTTTTTGCAATCACGGTTTACAGAGTTGCCCACGAATTGTGGAAGCTTAAAATCCCGATGATTCCGAGAGTGCTTTCGGAGTACGCACACGGACTTACGGGAATTGACATTCACCCCGGTGCGACAATCGGCAAATATTTCTTCATCGACCACGGCACAGGTATCGTAATCGGTGAAACTACCGAGATAGGCGAGAATGTAAAAATCTATCAGGGTGTAACCCTCGGTGCGTTGTCAACAAGAAAAGGTCAGCAGCTTAAAGGTGTTAAAAGACATCCTACTATCCGTGATAATGTTACAATCTATTCGGGTACCACTATCCTCGGCGGTGAAACCGTAATCGGCAAGGGTGCAACAATCGGCGGTAACGCCTTTATAGTAAACTCAATTACAGAGGGTATGAAAGTAAGCATCAAAAACCCCGAACTCCAGTTCAGTCCCGACCTTTCGGAAAATAATCAGGACAAGTATTGGTATTGGATGATTTAAGCTTACGCTTTAATGGAAAATTGAAAATGGAAAATTGAAAATTTTGGTCGGGAAGAAAGTTTTTTGTAGAACAAACTTCACATTCCCGACCGTATTCATAATGATTTGTATTGCAAATCAATTGAGATAAACAAAATTCTATAAAAGAACAATCTCGTAGGGGCGTTCATTGGACGCCCGCACGGCGAGCCGCCGTCCCCAGTTCGTGTAGATAGTTTGTAATGCAAAAAAACACATTATGCCCGAGCGTATCATAGCAACCGTTCGCACAATCCTGTAGGAGCGGATATCATCCGCCCGCTGAGTAATGGCAGAAAATTTATAATGAAAATTAACTATATAATTAACTATATAAATGAAATACAGTTACCGAAATAATGTAGGGGAGAACCGTGTTCTCCCGTTCGTGTGCAACGCACACGATTGCACGCATTTGACTACCGCCCTGTGTGTGCGACGCATACAAAATAATCAACAAAAGGAAGTGACAATATGCCCGAATTTACAATACGGTACGCTAAGAAATCGGAACTTGAGCGTGTGAATGAAATTCGTTATCAGGTCAACAAGGTTCATTCAAACGGCAGACCTGATATATTTCGAGATGATTTCTGCGATGAGATGAAAAACATAGTGTATAAAGTTTTTGACGGCGAAAATTCCGATGTTATCGTTGCCGTGAACGGTGATACAATCTGCGGATTTGCAACTGTTGAATACATAGTCAAGGAGAAATCTCCGTACAATTTGCAAAGGAAATTCTACCGGATTGCTGAATTCGGAGTTGATGAAAACTTCCGCAGAATGGGCGTTGCAACCAAGCTGATAAGCTTCTGCAAACAAGAGGCTAAGAACAGGGGCTTTGACAGGCTGGAGCTTGATGTGTGGGAATTCAACGAGGGTGCAATGAAGTTTTACGATTCCGTAGGATTCAAAACCTACAGAGAATACAAGGAAATGAATATTTAAACCGAAAAAATCCGTATGAAGATTGCTCCATACGGATTTTGTTTTGTGTATCAAATTTTATTTATCGCCATTTAAAGGTGACGAGTCCGTAAACATAGATAAATGCAATAGCTGTAGGAACTACATACTTGAAAATCGGTTTCATCCACGAACGCACTTTCATACCGATGCCCATGTTGGCTTCTTTAATGAAGTTATCCCAACCCCAGCCGAACTTGTTGCAACAGAACAGAGCAAGCACAAGAGAACCGAGAGGAAGAACATTTGTGGAAACAATGAAGTCCCAAAAATCAAGCCAAGTTGTACCCTCTGCAAACGGCTGAAAATGAAGAACGCTGAATCCGAGAGCCGTTGTGAGTGCAAGCACAAACACTACAATTCCGCAAATAAGACTGCCTTTTCTTCTTGACCAGCCTGTCAAATCACGAATCATTGCAAGAATATTTTCGCAAACACCAAAAACGGTTGACATTGCCGCAAACACCATAAACAGGAAGAAGAGCGAACCCCATATTCTTCCGCCGGGCATATTGTTGAACACGGTTGCCATTGTGTCAAACAAAAGGCTCGGACCTGAATTAACTTCAAGGTTGTAAGTAAAGCAGGCAGGGAAGATGATTATGCCTGCAAGCAGAGCTACGAGTGTGTCAAGAGAGATAACATTGATTGCCTCGCCCATAAGTGAACGGTCTTTGCCGATATAACTTCCGAAAATTGCCATACCGCCCATACCTGTTGACAGCGAGAAAAATGCCTGATTCATCGCACCCACAACAACATCACCGTTGATTTTTGAAAAGTCGGGTTTGAGGTAAAATGTCATACCCTCACCCGAACCGCTCAAAAACAGACTGTGGATTGCAAGCACAATCATAAGTGCAAGCAAAGCAATCATCATATATTTTGTTATCCTCTCAAGTCCGCCCTGAATGTTGAACGAGAGTATAACAAATGCGATTACAACCGTTATCATCATAAAAATAACATTGACGGACGGATTTGCAATCATTGTGGTAAATCCGAGGTCACGGTTGTTACCCGTCAGAAAATTTATGAAGTAGTAAATTATCCAACCGCAAACAACTGTGTAAAAAGCCATAATTGCAAGGTTGCCCACAAGGCATGCCCAACCGAAACCGCCCCATTTTTGCTTTGGCTTTTCAAGTTTGCGGTACATTTTGATAGGACTTGTCTGTGCCGCTCTGCCAACCGAAAATTCCATTATCAAACACGGAATTCCCAAAACAATAAGACAGATGATGTACACAAGCATAAAACTTCCGCCACCGTATTGTCCGCACATCCACGGAAACTTCCACACATTTCCGCAACCGATTGCACAGCCTGCCGAAAGCATTATAAAGCCGAGTCGGCTTCCTAATTTTTCACGATTCACAACACAAGTCCTCCTGCCGAATTTATTTTATCTACACAATATTTTTTCGTCATAAATACTGCTCCTTTGTTTATTTTGCAATACAAAGAGTAGTATAGCAAATAAAATACCATTTGTAAAATTGATAAAACTGTGCTATAATAACGAAGATATCGTTCGTATAAAAGAGGATTTAGTTATGGATACCAATGTGCTTAAAACCTTTGTAGCTGTGTGCGAATATTCGGGATTTTCTGCTGCAGCGGAAAAGCTCGGCTATACCCAGTCAACCGTTTCATCACAGATAAAACAGTTGGAAAGCGAGCTTAACACGGTGCTTTTTGACCGCTTTTACCACAGAATCAGCCTGACTTCCGACGGCATAACGGTTCTGCAACACGCAAGAGAAATTCTTGAATCTCACGAAAAGATGCTTGAAGATTTGCGTACCCCCGAAACAATTGAGGGCAACATTCGCCTTGCAATGTCAAGTTCTGTCTGCAACCGATTTTTTAAAGATGATTTTCTTGAGTTCAGAAAGCATTTTCCTAATATTCACCTTGTCGTTGTCGAAAGCGGTACAGAGCAGATGTTTGATATGTTACGCAAAAATGAGGTTGATTTGATTTTTACGCTTGACAGCCACATTTATGATTCGGAATTTATAATTTGTGCAGAGCATGAGGAAAAGGTTCACTTCTTTGCATCAGTTGACAATCCACTTTTAAATAAAGAAAATATTTCGCTAAAAGAATTATGCACCGAGGATTTTGTACTGACCGAAAGTAATATGAGCTACAGAAAATTGCTCAACAATGAACTTGCCGCACAATCGCTTGAAATTCACCCTGTTTTGGAAATAGGAAACCCTCTACAAATTTGTTCTCTAATCAAAAACAGCAAAATGATCTCGTTCTTGCCTGATTTCATCACGGAGGATTACTACAATTCGGGAGAGATAAAACATCTTCCCGCCAATGATTGTGATGTTTCGGTGTGGACGCAGTTGCTTATCCACAAAAACAAGTGGAAATCTCCTGCGCTTAATGCGTTTATTGATTTTTATCGGGATGTTATACGAAAATAAAAAGTATCACATTTTGCCCTACGCACCGCCGTATTGCGTTATGATAATCTTGGCAAGCTTTGCGTTCGGCTTTTTGATATTGACGGGGTACTGTAACTTTTTTTCATAGACAAACATCAGCAATCCTCCTCGTTTTCCCACGGCCACGGTCCCTTTATCCAGCTCCACATATTGGTGCTTGTCATACTCTTTTTCAAAGGACCGAATTTTTCTTCATATTCTTCAACAAGCGGTTTCAATTTTTCTTTGAAACCGTTCATTTTTTGTATCATTGCCGTATCGTGCGGATGAGTGTCAAGATAAATCTGAAGGTCAAGTGCGGCAAATTCGTAGGTTGAAATTTTCTTTAAAAGAATTTCTCTTTCAGTCAAGTCCCTCACCGCATTTCTTTCCGTAGAATGGTTTGTTGAGAACGGGGAACATTGTACCCGACTCAAGCCCCTGCAACGGGCTGTAGGTTGGGGAGTCGAACTGCTGAAAGGGAACATATGCCATAGCCTCGCTCGTTCTCTTTGGCAGACTCGGTATTCCGTACTGCTGAGAAATAATTTCTTTAATATCCAATTTAATTCTCCTTTTTGTTCAAACTTATGAACATTGCTGTTCATTCTCATAATATGCCCGTTTCATACTTGTGTTTACATAATAAAAAACAGAGCCGACAGCAATGCCGTCAGCCCTGTTACAGAGGTTTTACCGTGAATATACGATTAAATGTTAATTAACCTTTTTGGCAGAATTTGAAGTAACCTTTGCAATGATTGCAAAAACTACGCAAAGCACAATTCCGATTGCCGAAACGATGCCTACAAGAGTGAAGTTTGTGTTTGAAATGAGTGAAAAATCAAGCACACCGCTGTCGGGATTCTGAAGTGACGCAAAAACTGCAACAGCGTCAACGATTACGGCAACCATAAGTGAAAGAATTGAAATTGATGCCGAAACTGTTTCCGTTTTGTAAAGTCTTTTGTGTGCAATGTTACAGATAATCGCATATTAATTGACAAACACTTTGCTTTTGTGATAATATGTATCCTGTGATTTTGCGGTTTATTGCCGAATGGCAGTACATTTTGCAACAATTGACAAACTAATTGAAGAAGGTTTTTTAATGGACAGCAGATTTAATTCACCGGCTGAAATTGCGTCGCTGGTGTCAAAATCAGGTGTAACAAAATCAATGCTTTCTCTGCCAAAAATGATTTTGCTCGGACTTATGGCAGGCGCATTTATAGCATTCGGCGGTGCGGCAAGCGATGTTGCAATGCACGGAGTTGCCGATGTGGGACTTGCAAGAGTGGTTGCAGGCGTAATCTTTCCCGTGGGACTTATGCTCGTTGTGTTCACAGGCAGTGAACTCTTTACAGGCAACTGCCTTATGATTATTCCGACGCTTGAAAAGAAAATCAAGCCTGTTTCAATGATAAAGAATCTTGTTACGGTTTATGTTTCAAATTTTGTCGGTGCAATGATTATTGATTTGCTGATATTTTTTTCGGGACAGCTCAATTATTCAAACGGCGGACTCGGTGCTTTTACAATCAAGGTTGCACTTGCCAAAACAACAATAAATCCTGCAACGGCAATTATCAGCGGCATACTTTGTAACATTCTCGTGTGCCTTGCAATTGTTATGGCAACAGGCGCAACAGATGCAATCGGCAAGATTTTCGGTGTATTTTTCCCGATTTGTGCATTTGTAGTCTGCGGATTTGAACACTGCGTTGCAAATATGTTCTATATTCCGACAGGTGTTATGGCGGCAATGAATCCCGAATATGTTGCAAAAGCTCAGGAGCTTTACGGCATTACGGCACAGCAATGTCAGAATCTTGCAAATCTTTCGGGTTGTGAATCTCTGCTGTTCGTTACAATCGGCAACATAATCGGCGGTATGGTCTTTGTGGGACTTCCGCTCTATTTTGCCTATATTCGCAAAAAGAAAAATGCTTAAAATAAATAAACAATAATTCAAGAGAGCGGTCGTTTTGACTGCTCGTTTTCTTTTTAGTGCAAATTATTAAAAAGTATGTTATAATAAGCCTTACAAAACAAAAACGGAGGATATAATGGATTATTCACAGATTCTTTCACAGCAGTTTAATATTAAAGAGGAGTATGCAAAGAACATCATCACATTGCTTGATGACGGCAACACTATTCCTTTTATTGCACGATACAGAAAGGAAATGCACGGTTCAATGGATGACCAGTTGATTCGTGAATTTGCCGAAAAGCTTGAATATCTAAGAGGACTTGACAAGCGCAGAGATGAAATCCGTTCACTCATTGACGCACAGGAAAAGCTTACCGATGAAATCAACCTTGCACTTGACAAGGCTGCCACACTAAGCGAACTTGAGGATATTTACCGCCCGTACCGTCCAAAGAGAAAGACAAGGGCGTCAATTGCAAAAGAAAAGGGACTTGAACCGCTTGCTAACGATATTTTAAAGCAGGAAATAGGTTTTGATCCGTCAAAGTCGGCAGTTGATTATATTGACGAAGAAAAGGGAGTTACCTCCGTTGAAGATGCAATTCAGGGCGCAATGGACATTATTGCAGAGCTTGTGTCGGATAATGCGGAAATCCGTAAGAGAATAAGAAATCTCACAAACGCAAACGGTGTGCTTGTGTCTGTTGCAACAGATGAAGAAAAGGACAGCGTTTACAAAAATTATTATGACTACAAAGAGCCTGTCAAGAAGATTGCAGGCCACAGAGTACTTGCCGTGAATCGTGGCGAAAAAGAGGGATTTCTCAAGGTCAGCGTTGAAACCGACAGCGAAAAACCGCTTAATTCAATTTTCAGAGCAATGATTACAGACAAAAATCAGCTTTGTTCAGACATTATCCGTGAGGCTTGCACAGACGCTTATCAGCGACTTATTTATCCCTCAATTGAGCGTGAGGTCAGAAACGACCTTACAGATACCGCCTCCGAAAATGCTATGAAGGTTTTTGCCGTAAACCTCAAGCAGCTGCTTATGCAGCCTCCTGTAAAGGGCAAAACCGTGCTTGCACTCGACCCCGGATATCGCACAGGCTGTAAGACTGCCGTTGTTGACAGCACAGGCAAGGTGCTTGATACAACCGTAATTTATCCTACACATTCAGACAAAAAAATTCAGGAGTCAAAGCAGACCTTGCTCCGCCTCATCAAAAAGCATCATGTTGATATTATTTCAATCGGCAACGGTACTGCAAGCAAAGAAACCGAGATGTTCACAGCCGAAACAATCAAAGAGGCTGACCACCCCGTTTATTATATGGTGGTCAGCGAGGCAGGTGCGTCGGTTTATTCGGCATCAAAGCTTGCCGCAACAGAACTTCCCGACCTTGACCTCACACTCAGAAGTGCCGTGTCAATTGCAAGACGACTTCAGGATCCGCTTGCAGAGCTTGTTAAGATTGAGCCTAAGGCAATCGGTGTCGGTCAGTATCAGCACGATATGCCGCAGAAAAAACTCGGTGAAACACTTGACGGTGTTGTAGAGGACTGCGTAAACTCGGTTGGTGCAGACCTTAATACGGCATCGCCTGCACTTTTGTCGAGGGTGTCGGGACTTAACGCAACCGTGTGCAAGAATATTGTTGCTTACCGTGAAGAAAACGGTGCGTTCTCATCAAGAGCAGAGCTCAAGAAAGTTCCGAAACTCGGACCTAAAGCGTTTGAGCAGTGTGCAGGATTTTTGCGTGTTCCCGAAAGCAGAAATCCGCTTGATAACACAGGCGTTCACCCCGAAAGCTACAAGAGTGCAAAAGAACTTTTAGGACTTCTTGAATATTCCGATAAAGAAATAAAATCAGGCAACTTCTCCGATATTCAGCAGAGAGTAAAAGCAAAGGGAACAAAGTCACTTGCCGATGTTCTCGGAATCGGACTTCCGACCCTTGACGATATTGTAAAGGAGCTTTCCAAACCGGGCAGAGATCCCCGTGATGAACTGCCTGCACCAATGCTCAGAAGTGATATTCTCGACATCAAGGATTTGAAAGAGGGAATGGAGCTTAAAGGCACGGTCAGAAATGTAATCGACTTCGGCGCATTTGTCGATATCGGTGTTCATCAGGACGGACTTGTTCACATTTCGCAGATTTGCGATAAGTACATCAAGCACCCGAACGAAGTTCTCAAAGTCGGTGATGTTGTAAATGTAAAGGTTCTTTCAGTTGATCCCGAAAAGAACAGAATTTCTCTCACAATGAAATTTTAATGCGAATAAAGCAAAAAGGCAGTTCTATTGTTCCGCAAATCGCCTTTGCATTATTCTGCAACTGTTGATATTGTTCCGCAAAAGTGGTATAATAAGCAAAAATCAATGCTTATTGTACCGCTTTGTTTTTTACACGGAGGTGTGACTTATGTTTATGACAGTAAAACAGGCTTCTGAAAAATGGGGTATTTCCGAACGCAGAATAAGAACGCTTTGTTCAGATGGCAAAATATCGGGTGCATATCAAGAAAAAAGAATGTGGTATATTCCGATTGATGCCGTGAAGCCTGTTGACGGCAGATACAAGTCGCAGGAAAGTATTCTATCGCAGATTGACCGTAAAAAAGCCGAGCTTGACAAATGCAGACCTTTGACCGAGGGTGAAGTTGAAAGGCTTAACGAGGAATTTATTGTCGAATACACATACAATTCAAATGCTATCGAGGGCAACACGCTGACCTTGCGTGAAACCGATTTGGTTTTAAGAGGACTCACCATTGCGCAAAAGCCGTTAAAAGACCATATGGAGGCTGTCGGTCACAAAGAGGCTTTTGACTATATATCACAGCTTGTAAAAGAAAAAGTTCCGATAAGTGAAAGCATAATAAAGCAAATTCATTTTTTGGTGCTTGCCGATAAGAGAGATGACCGTGGAGTTTATCGAAGAGTTCCCGTGCGAATTATGGGAGCACAGCACGAACCCGTTCAGCCGTATCTTATTGAGCCGAAAATGGAACAGCTGTTGATTGATTTTGCGGAAAGCAAGGAACATATAATTACTAAACTTGCCCGTTTCCACATTGAATTTGAGGGAATTCATCCATTTATTGACGGAAACGGCAGAACAGGCAGATTGCTTGTGAACCTTGAATTGATGAAAGCCGGCTATCCGCCGATTGATATTAAGTTTGCTGACAGAATTGCCTATTATAATGCTTTTGACGAATATTATGTAAAGCATAATCTGTCTGCAATGGAAAAGCTTTTTGCAGGTTATGTCAACGAAAGATTGGATACCTATTTAAAAATGCTTAAAAGTAATTAAGGAGATGTTCTTATGAAAAAGGCGGTTGCAATAATTTGTGCTATTGTTATTTTTGCGTTTTCGTTGATTGGGTGCGGTGATAAAGATACGGTCGCCTATAATCTGAAACTTAATGTTTCAAGCGGTGAAGTTGCAGAATCGTTCGACACACACGGCGGATTTAACGGTGACGGAGCAACTTTTGCCAAAATTAAATTTTCGGATGACAGTGCTTTAGCACAAATCGAAAATAATAATGTATGGACGCCGTTGCCGTCCGATGAAACGGTTCAGGCTTTGTTATATGGCGATTACAGCGGATTTGTGTGTGATGAAAACGGCAATTCACTCATACCCGAAATTAAGAACGGCTATTCAATGCTGATTGACAAGCAAGATAAAAGCCTTACGAATATGCTTGAAAGAGCGTCGCTTAATTTTGTATTGGGAGTTTATGACACCGACACAAACACGCTTTATTACTATGAGTTAGACACATGATTTCAGCGTCCAAAAAGGTTGGGAGAATATGCTTATAAAAATCGGTGATTTTGAATTTACCGAGGTATGGGACGGAGTGCTTTATAAAAAGCTTTCCGAATATCCTAAAGTATCCGACTGGGAAATCAGAAATCTTATTGAAAGCAGTTGAGTAAAAACAAAGGCTGACGAGAAATCGTCAGCCTTTTGTGTGTAATATTCGGTAATTTTTCAGCCTTTTACTGCATATGCTTTTCAAGATGGTTTTTTAATGCCGCAAAGGTTTCGTCGCTGATAATGTGTTCCATTTTGCAGGCGTCTGCAGCGGCAGTTTCGGGATTAACTCCGAGTGCAACAAAGAGCTTTGAAAGCACGGTATGTCTTTCGTAGGTTCTCTCGGCAATTTCTTTACCCAAGTCCGTGAGAATAAGCGAGCCGTCATCGCCGACTTTAAGGTAGCCGCCCTCTTTAAGAAGTCCAACGGCACGGCTTACGCTCGGCTTTGAATAACCCATTTCCTCACATACATCAATTGATCTTATATAATTGCTCTTTTTTGAAAGAACATATATTGTTTCAAGGTACATTTCACCTGATTCTTTTAATTGCATAGTTTGCACTCCTTTACAGTTTCTAATCATATCATAATATGAACAAAAAATCAATAAAATAAGTGATGTTTTCAATAATGGTGAAAAATCATTTTACCGAAATCAACAAAACAAATATCCGAAACACAGATGTCAAATATTCAAAATGCCAAATTTAAAAATTTGTAAAAAAATTTTTGCAAGTCTATTGACATAATTCGAGTTTTATAGTACCATATAATCGGTTAGCGAGAGCTAACCTTTAATTGACAAATATTGTTAGTATTTGCTAACTTAAAGGAGATTGATTTTATGATGCCTTTGGTATTTGCTAACTCAGGTGAAACCAATATTATAAAAAAGGTGGGAGGCTCTCCCGAGGTTAAAAAGCACCTTGAGAATCTTGGCTTCGTTGCAGGCGGAGAAGTTACCATTATTTCTTCTTTAGGCGGAAATGTTATCGTTAATGTAAAGGAAACACGAGTTGCAATCAGCGAAGAAATGGCTCGTAAAATTATGATTTGATTCTATGTAACAAACACACGGCGGAGTTGTTCCGAGAGGTGTTTTTATACGGCTTTATGCTGAAATTAAGATGGAGGAAACTGTTATGAAAACTTTAAAACAGGCAAAAGTAGGCGAAACCGTAAAGGTTGTAAAGCTTCACGGTGAAGGCGCTATCAAACGCAGAATTATGGATATGGGCATCACAAAGGGTGTTGAAATTTACATCAGAAAAGTTGCTCCGCTCGGAGATCCGATTGAAATTACTGTAAGAAATTATGAACTTTCGCTCAGAAAAGCCGATGCTGAAATGATTGAAGTTGAGTAATTCGGACTTGCAAATCCTACGGGAGAAATCCCGTATTTTTATAACATTACGGTTAGCTTTTGCTAATCTAAGAGAGGATAACTGATATATGGAAATTAAAATTGCTCTTGCAGGTAACCCTAACTGCGGTAAGACAACTTTGTTCAACGCTCTTACGGGTTCCAATCAGTTCGTGGGTAACTGGCCCGGCGTAACTGTTGAGAAAAAAGAGGGTAAGCTCAAAAAGCACAAAGATGTTACAATCATGGACTTGCCCGGTATCTATTCACTTTCACCTTACACTCTTGAAGAGGTTGTTGCTCGTAACTATCTTGTCGGTGAACGCCCCGATGCGATTCTCAACCTTATTGACGGTACAAACCTTGAAAGAAACCTTTACCTCACAACACAGCTTACAGAACTCGGTATCCCTGTTGTTGTGGCAATCAATATGATTGACCTTGTTAAGAAGAACGGCGATTCAATCAACATTGATGAGCTTTCAAGACAGCTTGGTTGTAAGGTTATGGAAATTTCGGCTCTTAAAGGCACAGGCATTATGGAAGCTGCCGAGGCCGCAATCAAAGCCGCAGGTTCAACAAAGACAATCCCCATGCACAGCTTTAACGGTGTTGTTGAACACGCAATCGCTCACATTGAAGAGGCGGCTGTTCACAATATGCCCGAGGAACAGCAGCGTTGGTACGCTATCAAGATTTTTGAGCGTGACGACAAGGTTCTTGCAAAGCTTGACATTCCGCAGAATGTTATTGACCACATTGAAAAAGATATTCAGGCGGCTGAAAAAGAGCTTGATGATGACGCAGAGAGTATCATCACTAATGAGAGATACATCTACATTGCCTCAATCATCAAGAGCTGTTATAAGAAGAAAAACAAGGGTAAGCTTACAACATCGGACAAGATTGATAAGGTTGTAACCAACCGTTGGCTCGGTCTTCCGATTTTTGCGGTTATTATGTTCCTTGTTTACTACATCTCAATGCAGACAGTAGGTACTGCCGCAACTGACTGGGCAAATGACGGCCTTTTCGGTGACGGCTGGCACCTTTTCGGTATCGGCTCATCACAGGCTGCCGAGGCTGAAGAAACCTACGGTGATTCAGATGCAATTATCGAGGCATTCAATGCTCAGTACGGAAATGACGACATTGCAGAAGCGATTGACCTTGAATCTAAAAATTATTCCGAAGATGCCGCTAAGGCCGCTCTTACAGAGCTCGTAAATCTCACACCTTCAGACGCAAGTGTTACATATTCTGTTCAGGATGAAGAAACTCTTGAAATTACAGAAACTCCCGATACTAAGAAATCTGCTCTTGAAAAGGCTGTTTCAAACTACCTCAACACAGATTATAAAGAGGGTTACGGCGCTCCCGATGCCGCAACATACGGAATCTGGGTTCCCGGTATTCCAAAACTTATTGAGAACGGTCTTAACCAAATCAATTGTGCAGACTGGCTTCAGGGTCTTATCCTTGAAGGTATCGTAGCCGGTGTAGGTGCGGTTCTCGGCTTTGTTCCGCAGATGCTTGTACTCTTCATTCTTCTTGCTTTCCTCGAAAGCTGCGGTTATATGGCTCGTATCGCATTCGTACTCGACCGTATCTTCCGTAAGTTCGGTCTTTCGGGTAAGTCATTTATCCCAATGCTTGTCGGCACAGGCTGCGGTGTTCCGGGTATCATGGCGTCCCGTACAATCGAGAATGAGCGTGACCGCCGTATGACTATTATGACAACAACATTCATTCCCTGCAGTGCTAAACAGCCGTTCATCGCTATGATTGCAGGTGCTATCTTCGGTGGTTCACCATGGATTGCAACATCAGCATACTTCATCGGTATGGCTGCAATTGTAGTTTCAGGTATTATGCTTAAAAAGACAAAGATGTTCTCAGGTGATCCTGCTCCATTCGTAATGGAGCTTCCGGCTTACCATCTTCCGACAGTAGGCAACCTTCTCCGTTCAATGTGGGAGCGTGGCTGGTCATTCATCAAGAAGGCAGGTACAATCATCCTTCTTTCAACAATCCTTGTTTGGTTCACAACATACTTCGGATTTGTTGACGGTACATTCCGTATGCTTAGCGAAGATGAAATCGGTAACTCAATTCTTGCCGCTATCGGTAACGGTATTGCTTGGATCTTTGCACCGCTCGGCTGGGGCAACTGGCAGGCAACCGTTGCATCTATCACAGGTCTTGTTGCTAAGGAAAACATCGTTGGTACAATGGGTATCCTTTATCCGGGCGGATGGACAGAAATCGGCACTGCATTTACAGGTTTAAGCGGTTTCTCGTTCCTCCTCTTCAACCTTCTCTGTGCTCCTTGCTTTGCCGCTATGGGTGCTATCAAGAGAGAAATGAACAACATCAAGTGGTTCTGGTTCGCAGTCGGTTATCAGTGCGTATTTGCTTATGCAATTGCATTTATGGTATTCCAGTTCGGTTCAATCTTTGCAGGCGGTCTTAATGTAATCGGTCTTATCTTTGCCGTTGCAGTATTTGCATTTATGATTTATATGCTCGTAAGACCTTACAAAGAGGCTACAACTCTTAAGGTTAAGTCGGCTAAGAAATAATTAAAAACTGTTGATTAAATTAAAGGAGGAATAAATATGTTCGAGTGGTTAGCGGCTAATATCGGCACAATCATTGTTGCATTGATTGTTATTGCCGTGATTGCATTTGTGGTTTCCCGTATGGTAAAAGACAAAAAAGAGGGCAAATCCTCCTGCGGTGCAAACTGTGCGCACTGTGCGTGCCGCGGTGACTGCCATAATCATAAGTAAATGTTTTGCAGGGGTGCAGTCCAAAAAGCTGCACCCTTTTTTGTTTGTTATTGAAATTATGAATTTGGTGTTGAAGAAATTATATGAGTAATGTGTATTCAGTACGATTCTGAATCGTAAAAAATAATAAGAGGTGATACGAAATGTATCTTGAAATCAAAAACATTCACAAATTCTTTGGCACAGGTGAGAACAGGACAGAGGTTCTCAAAGGCATAAACTGCAATATTGAAAAGGGCAGTATCTGTGTTTTGCTCGGTCCGTCAGGTTCGGGCAAATCAACACTTCTTAACATTATCGGCGGTATTGAAACTGCCGAGGAGGGCAGTATCTCAATCAACGGCGATACAATTGAAAATATGAACGAAAAACAGCTTTCACTCTACAGAAGAAAGCACCTCGGTTATGTTTTTCAGTCTTACAACCTCATTCCAAACCTTACTGTAAGGGAAAACATTGAAGTCGGTGCATATCTCAGCGACAATCCTCTAAATGTTGACGATTTGATGAAAACGCTCGGACTTTATGAACACAGAAACAAAATCCCGAATCAGCTTTCGGGCGGTCAACAGCAGAGAACATCAATCGGCAGAGCAATTGTGAAAAATCCCGACTTGCTCTTGTGTGATGAACCCACGGGTGCTCTTGACTACAAAACCTCAAAAGAAATCCTCAAGCTGATTGAAGATGTAAATAAAAAGTACGGTAACACCGTTATACTTGTGACTCACAATGATGCTATTAAAAATATGGCAGACAGAGTTATAAAACTCCGTGACGGTCAGATAAGACACGATATTGTCAATACGGAAAAAACTCCGGCACAAGAGCTTGACTGGTAGGAGGTGCGTTATGAGAAATCCTCTTACAAAACGAATACCCAGAGAAATAAAAAACGATTTGGGAAAATACATTGCACTTTTTCTTTTTCTGATTATAAGCATAGGTTTTATTTCAGGCTTTCTTGTCGCAGGCGACAGCATGAAATCCGCCTTTGACAATTCTTTTGAAAAGTACAATGTTGAGGACGGTCACTTTTCGCTTGCCGCAGAAATTGACGACAAAACAAAAGAAAATGTTGAAAACCTCGGAGTTAAGCTTTACAAGAATTTTTATAAGAACGAAGGAATCAAGGACGAGCATACCTTGAGATTGTACAGAAATCGTGACGATTTCAATAAGACTTCTGTTTTTGAGGGTAATCTTCCCGAAAATAACGGCGAAATTGCAATTGACAGACTTTATGCAGAAAACAATGAAATTAAAGTCGGCGACAAAATCAAAGTTGCCGACAAGGATATGACAGTTTCCGCAACGGTCGCATTTTCGGATTATACGGCTCTTTTTAAGAACAACACCGATATGATGTTTGATGCAAAGAAGTTTTCCGTTGCGGTTGTCACAGATGCCGATTTTGACGAAATTGCCGATGACAGCTACACTTATTGCTACTCGTGGATTGACAATGATAAAAATCTTTCAGACAGCAGGAAAAATGACCTGGGCGATGATGTGAAGGAAGAGCTTGTTAAAACAGGAATGCTTACAGATTTTGTAAAGCGTGCTGATAATCAGGCTATTATGTTCAGCGGTGACGATATCGGCAGTGACAAAACTATGATGCTTACATTGCTTTATGTTCTTATCGTTGTATTCGGCTTTATATTTGCAATTACAAGCCGTGACACTGTCGAACAGGAAGCCTCGGTAATCGGTACACTCAGAGCGTCGGGCTACACAAGGGGAGAGCTTACAAGACATTACCTTGTTGTCCCCACGCTCGTAACGCTTGTTGCGGCTGTAATAGGAAATATTCTCGGTTACACCGCTATGAAAAATGTTGTGATGAATATGTATTATCACAGCTACAGTCTGCCGCCTTATCAAACTTTGTGGAACGGTGATGCGTTCATACTCACAACGGTGATTCCGTGTATCATAATTACACTTATCAATCTGTTTGTAATTGCAAAGGCATTGAGATTACCTCCGCTCCAGTTCCTCAGACACGACTTCCATATGAAGAAAAAGAAAAAGGCGGCAAAGCTTCCGAATTTCAGATTTCTTACCCGTTTCCGTCTGAGAATTATTCTCCAGAACATTCCGTCATACATAATTATGGTGTTTGGAATTATGTTCGCAGGTCTGCTGTTATTCTTTGGACTTGCACTCAATCCGTTGCTTTCAAACTACAAAACAGAAGTTGTAAACAATATGATTTGCGATTATCAGTATGTTCTGAAAGCTCCTGTTGAAACAAGCAATGATGCTGCCGAAAAGTTCTGTATGACAACGCTTTATGAGTCAAATGACGAAGAAATTTCAGCCTACGGCATTGAGGAAGATTCGGAGTATCTTTCAAAGGTTAATGTTCCTAAAAAGAAAAATGAAGTTGTCGCATCACAGGGATATCTTGAAAAATACAGCCTTAAAGTAGGTGACGAGGTTACTTTAAAGGATAAGTACGGCGAGAATAAATACACATTCAAGATTGTTGGCAGTTACTACTATCCTGCGTCACTTTGTGTGTTTATGACAAACGATAACTTTAACGATGTTTTTGATAAGGATGACGGATACTTTACAGGCTATTTCAGCAACGAAAAACTTAAAGATATTGACGACAAGTACATTGCAACAACAATCACTCAGAAAGACCTTACAACCGTAACGGATCAGCTTGACGATTCAATGGGTATGTCGTTCACACTTCTTGTAGGCTTCTCGGTTCTGATTTACATTATCCTTATGTATCTGCTTTCAAAGCTTGTTATTGAAAAGAACGAGCAGAATATTTCAATGCTGAAAATTCTCGGCTATTCAAGCAGAGAGGCGAGCAAGCTGTATAACCGTGCAACAACGGTTGTGACAATAGGTGCAATCCTTGTGAGTGTTCCACTGATTTACTATGTTTTTGCAGGCTTGTACCACTACTTTATGTTTGAAATGAAGGGTTGGTTGCCGTATGTTGTACCGTGGTATGTATTTGTTGAAATGGCAGTAATCGGCATTATCTGCTATGCAATTATATACTTTATTCTTCAAAAGAAAATTAATAAAATCAAACTCTCACAGGCTTTAAAGAGTGACGAATAAAATTTAAAAAATAAAAGGAGAGATAAATATGGAGTATGTTTTTTACGGATTGCTTGCCGTGGCATTCATAGTGTTTGTAGTTCTCGTAATCAGAAGTTACAAGAAAAAGCTTGCAAGCGGATGTTGCGGTGCGAGTGATGAGAGTGTAAAGAAAAACAAGGTTACCGATAAGGATAAGTCACATTATCCCTATGAAAAAACTCTTGTTGTTGACGGAATGGTCTGTAAAAACTGTTCAGCAAGAGTAGAAAACGCACTCAATTCAATTGACGGTGTGTGGGCAGACGCCGATGTTTCCTCCGGCAGGGTTACAGTCAGAATGAAAAATGAAATCGAGGATAAAGTCCTCAAAAAAACAGTAAACGATATAGGCGCATACACCGTTATGAAGGTGGAATAAGGTTTTAGGAGAAGAGAGGCAACCTTATGGCAGTATTGCAGAAGATTGATAATCCATACGGTATGATACAAACTGTTGAACACGGCGAATCGTTCAGCATATACCGTTCACAGGACAACACGGGTGATTGCGAGGTCACAGTCTATCCTGTATTTTCGGGCATTGAGCTTGTGTATTATGATGTGCATATGCAGACTTGTGACATTGACCTTGCCAAAGGCAGAAAAATGCTCATAATTACCCATTGTCAGGAGGGCAGAATCGAGTTTGAATACAAAAACGGTGAATATCTCTACCTTGCGTCAGGAGATTTGTCGATACAAAAGAACACGGAGAACATCCGACACAGATATTGTCCGCTGAGCCACTACCACGGTGTTTCGGTGGCAATTGATATGAACCGTGTTCCGAGATGCTTTTCGTGTATTCTTGACGATGTTTTTGTCAGCCCCGAAGAGCTTGAAATGAAATTCTGCTCCGAAAAGCCGTACACGATTATGCGTGAAAACATCAGCATTGAGCATATTTTTTCGGAACTCTATTCCGTTCCCGAAAATATCCGAAAGGGTTATCACAAGGTTAAGGTGCTTGAACTTCTTTTGTTTTTGAGCGGTCTTGAATACAAGGGTGAGAGTGAGGAAAGACGGTATTTTTCACGCTCACAGGTTACCGCCGCAAAAGAGGCAAAAAAATATCTGCTTGCTCACCTTGACGAACATATCACAATTACAGAGCTTGCCGATATGCTCGGCATCTCTCCGACTTCTCTTAAAATCTGTTTTAAGGGAGTTTACGGCGATACGATTAACGGCTACATAACTAACTATAAAATGCAAAAAGCCGCCTCGCTTTTGAAAAACACAGACAAAAGTGTGCTTGAAATTGCAGGAATTGTCGGCTACAACAACGGCAGTAAGTTTGCGGGAGCGTTTAGAAAGGTGATGAATAAGTCACCGAATGAGTACCGAAAATCGCTTGTCTGAACAGAGCTTTATATGTCCGTACAGAGCAGTAAAAATACTTTACAAGGTGCTATAATAACATTGTCGAAAAGATACGCCTATTATTATTTTCGACGGACTGCGGAAATATCCGCAGAGTATTTGATGATTACTTTGCCGGGTAATTATTCATAATATCTCTTCTCCTTTCAGGGACAGCGTTTGCTGTCCCTAAAATTTTGCAAAAATTACCTGTCCGTTTGGAGCATAGAAAACCCTTTGAGAGCCGATAATAATATTGACCGATGGTATATTATTAACTGTAAGATAAAGACAACAAATGAGTCTTGCTTATGGAATCAAGTTAGCTAAAACTAACTAAAAGGCAATTATCGGATAATCACTGTGGTGTATTTATTCAATTCTATTCAAATCATTCAATTATTTAGAGGAAAAGATGTCAGAAGATTTAATTATCAAACATTGTTCCCCGACACTTGCAGGAATAAAAACGGCTAATCTTTTCAACTGTCCGTACTCGTCACGGCTTGAGTGCGAATGTGATGTGAGAAAGCTGAATAAAATTTTTTGCAAAAAGGGAATAAGAGTTCTGCCACTGAAATTTAGTAACGGAAAGGCTTTAATCTATATTTTTCGCCCGTCCCGTCTTGCTGTTGATTTGTCCGATGAATATGCGTGCAAGCTGCTTGAGTCGCAGGGGTATCATTCACACGATGCCGCACGCTGTATAAGGGAACTTCGCCACCGACTTAAAGACTCAAACGAGTTTCCACACGAAATTGGACTGTTCCTCGGTTATCCTCCCGAAGATGTCCATGGCTTTATTCTTCATAAAGGAAATTGCTGTAAATGTTCAGGTTGCTGGAAGGTTTACGGTAATGAAGAAAAAGCAGCCAAAGAGTTCGCCAAATTCAAAAAATGTTCTGACATCTATTACTCTAAGTGGTTACAAGGCACTCCGCTTCAAAAGCTGACTGTTGCGTGTAACTGACTTAAAGTGTAATCAAGTACAAAAACTGAAAGGTGAGTATACAAATATGAGTAAAGTAGCAGTAGTATTCTGGAGCGGTACAGGCAACACAGAGCAGATGGCGGAAGCCGTTGCCGAGGGTGCAAAGTCCGCTGGCGCAGAAGTTACTCTTGCAAATGTAAACGATTTTGATTCTTCATCAGTTGCCGATTTTGACGGCATTGCATTCGGTTGCCCTGCAATGGGCGCAGAAGTTCTTGAGGACAGCGAATTTGAGCCTGTTTTCAACGAATGTGAAAGTGCTTTAAACGGCAAAAGCATTGCCCTCTTCGGCTCATACGGCTGGGGTGACGGCGAATGGATGCGGAACTGGGAGGACACCTGTAAGGGTGACGGTGCAAACCTTGTTTGCGAAAGCGTTATCTGTAACGATGCTCCCGATGACGATGCCCTTGAGGCTTGCAAAAAGCTTGGCGCATCACTCGCTTAACTTAGGCTGTAAGTTTTCAATTAGTTAATACCAATTTCATAATTTCATAGAAACGCCTGTTTACGCTTGTAAGCAGGTGTTTTTATTTGTTCATCATTAATATTTTATATTCTGTTTGCGAATTATGAATTAGAGTTTAAAAAATCCTGCAAAAATTCCCTTTGTTTATTCCAAAAAAACTTGATTTTAAAGCTTTGTTGTATTAAAATAAGCAATGGATACATATAGAAAAGGAAGTAATTGGTATGCTTACATTAGACAAAATCTATCACGCATCATATGTTTTGAAGGATGTTATCAGACAGACTAATATCGTTCAGGCAAGGGGTATTTGTGATGATTGTGATGTTTATCTCAAACCCGAAAATCTTCAGATTACAGGTTCATTTAAGGTAAGAGGTTCAGGTTACAAGATTTCTCAGCTTACCGAAGAAGAAAAGGCAAGAGGTGTTATTGCCTGTTCTGCAGGCAACCACGCTCAGGGTGTTGCACTTGCCGCTACAAAGTACGGCATTAAGTCACTCATCTGTCTGCCTGACGGTGCGCCTATTTCAAAGGTTGAGGCTACTAAGAACTACGGAGCCGAGGTTTGTATGGTTCCGGGTGTTTATGATGACGCTTATAACGAGGCTTTAAGACTTCGTGATGAAAAGAATTATACATTTATTCACCCGTTTGACGATGAAAATGTTATCGCAGGTCAGGGTACAATCGGTATTGAGATTATGAATGAAATGCCCGATGTTGACGCTGTTGTATGTGCAATCGGCGGCGGCGGACTTATCTCAGGTGTTGCTTGCGCAATTAAGAGCCTTAATCCTAACATTAAGGTTTACGGTGTTCAGGCAGAGGGCGCTCCTTCAATGGTTGAGTCAATCAAGAACGGCGAGCCTGTTCATCTTGACAGCGTTTCTACAATTGCCGACGGTATTCAGGTTAAAGAACCGGGTGAGCATACATTTGAATATGTAAAGAAGTATGTTGACGACATCGTAACAGTTAGCGATGATGAAATTTCATCTGCAATTCTCAAGCTTATTGAGTCGCAGAAGATGATTGCAGAGGGCGCAGGCGCAGCTCCTTTGGCTGCTGTAATGTTTAACAAACTCCCTGTTAAGGGCAAAAAGGTTGTTTGCGTTGTATCAGGCGGTAACATTGATGTTACTATCCTTTCAAGAGTTATCAAGCGTGGACTTCTTATGACAGGCAGACAGCAGACTGTTTGTGTTGAACTTCAGGATAAGCCCGGTCAGCTTGTTGCCGTTTCAAATATCATTGCAGAAAAGGGTGCAAATGTAATTTCTATCCACCACGAAAGAGGCGGCGAGGGTACAGATGTAAACGGCTGTTATCTCCGTGTTGTTCTTGAAACAAGAGATTTTGCTCAGATTAAAGAGATTCACGATGCACTTGTTGACGCAGGCTTTAGACTTGTTTAATTTGTAATTGATAATTTTAAATTTAGTTTTATATATTGACAGGAGGTCATTATAATGGAAAAGGTTTATACTAAAAATGCTCCCGATGCTATCGGTCCGTATTCACAGGCTGTAAAGGTAAACGGTCTTGTTTTCACATCAGGTCAGATTGCAATTAACCCTGCAACAGGCAATGTTGAGGCAACAACAATTGAGGCTCAGACAGAACAGGTTTGCACAAATCTTAAAAATGTTCTTGAGGCATCAGGCAGTTCACTTGAAAAGGCTGTTAAGACAGTTTGCTTCCTCAAAAATATGGAAGATTTCGGTGCTTTCAATGAGGTTTACGGCAAGTATTTCACATCAAAGCCTGCAAGAAGCTGTGTTGCAGTAAAACAGCTTCCAAAGGATGTCCTCGTTGAAGTTGAGGTTATTGCAGAAGTTTAATTCTGATTAAGAATTAAAAACAATATCCGTATAAAAATTACAATCCCGATTAACCGTAAAAAGTTAATCGGGATTTTTGTGTTTATATTTGAAATATATGTTGTGTATGAATATGAAATGATTTTTAAAATGAAAAATCGGGAACAAGAATTTGCGTTTGTACACAAATCTTATTCCCGAAATTATCAAACAATTTAATTTTTTAGCCGACAGCCTTTAAAAGCTCGTCTACCTTATTTGTCTTTTCCCATTCAACACCGAGTTCTTCTCTGCCCATATGACCGTAAGCGGCGAGTGGGAGATACTTTGTTTCCGTGAGCTTGAGCTGTCTGATGATAGACTGCGGACGGCAGTCAAATACCTTTTCAACAGCCTTTGCCAGTTCTTCGTTTGAATATTTTGATGTGCCGAATGTGTCAACCATAATTGAAACAGGCTTTGCAACACCGATTGCATATGCAAGCTGAATTTCGCACTTCTTGGCAAGCTTAGCGGCAACAATGTTCTTTGCAATATATCTTGAGTAGTAAGCGGCACTGCGGTCAACCTTTGTCGGGTCTTTACCGCTGAATGCACCGCCGCCGTGACGAGAAAATCCGCCGTAGGTGTCAACAATAATCTTTCTGCCTGTAAGACCTGAGTCGCCGACCGGACCGCCGATTACAAATCTTCCTGTCGGGTTTACGAAAATCTTTGTGCTTTCGTTCATAAGCTCTGCAGGAATAATCGGTTTGATAACATACTCGATGAGGTCTTTTCTGATCTGCTCAAGTGTAACATCTTCATCATGCTGTGTTGAAATTACAACTGTGTCAATGCCGACAATCTTGTCATCGTCATATTCAACAGTAACCTGAGTTTTGCCGTCGGGACGGAGATATGAGAGAGTGCCGTCTTTTCTTACCTTTGTAAGCTGTTTTGCAAGCTTGTGGGCAAGAGAAATTGGCATCGGCATAAGTTCGGGTGTTTCATCACACGCATAACCGAACATCATGCCCTGATCACCTGCACCGATCTGATTGTCGGTATCGCTTTCGCCGTCTTTAAGTTCAAGGCTTTCGTTTACGCCCATTGCAATGTCGGGTGACTGTGCGTCAATTGATGTGAGAACCGCACAAGTGTTGCCGTCAAAACCGCACTTAGGGTCGTTGTAACCGATGTTGTTTACAACTCTTCTTGCAACATCTGCAATATCAACATAGCAATCGGTAGAAATTTCACCCATAACATGAATCATACCTGTTGTAGCTGTTACTTCACAGGCAACATGGGCGTTTTTATCCTGAGAGAGGATTTCGTCAAGAACTGCGTCGGAAATCTGGTCACACACTTTGTCGGGATGACCTTCCGTTACAGACTCGGATGTAAATAAATGTTTAGCCATTTAGAAAACTCCTTCCAAAAAAATAAGCACCGTTCTTCCGAAAGGTGCCGTGTTTACTCATCTTTCGGTAAATACCGCAGGATTTGGCACCTTGCATATGCAGGTTGCCGGACTTCACAGGGCCTGTCCCCTCAGTCACTCTTGATAAGATCATTCTTATTCAATTCTACAAATAGATTATACAGTATCTTTCGACAAATTTCAAGATTTATTTGCAATTTTAAAAAGGTAAAAATAGTAAATATTTCAGCCGTTTGGATTGAAAATTTTAACTTATAGTGCTAAAATTAACCCGAGGTGACTGAAAATGAGTATTACCGTGAGAGAATACGGGGAAAATGATATTAAGGGTATGATTTCCGTATGGAACGAAGTTGTAAGGGACGGAGTTGCCTTTCCGCAGACTGAAGAACTTAATTTTGAAAGCGGAAAAAAGTTTTTTGCAGAGCAAAGCTGTTGTGCCGTTGCAGTCGATGAAAACTGTGAAGTTCTCGGAATGTACATTCTTCATCCGAATAATATCGGCAGATGCGGTCATATCTGCAACGCAAGCTATGCGGTTTCCTCATCGGCAAGGGGAAAAGGTGTTGGCAGAATGCTTGTGTCGGATTGCCTTGAGCGTGCTAAAAAATACGGCTTTAAAATTTTGCAGTTCAATGCTGTTGTGAGAACCAACAAGCCTGCAAGAAAACTTTATGAAAGCCTTGGCTTTGTAAAACTCGGAGTTATTCCGAAAGGCTTTTTAATGAAAGACGGTCACTATGAGGACATTTGTCCTTATTATAAAGAACTTTAAAATTTCAATTAAATCAGGAGGACAAGAGATATGATTATTGATTTTAAAAATATGGAAGAGCAGATTTTGCCAAACTTTAAAGGCGGCGAAAAATCATATGCCGTAAAGAAATTCACGGACGACAGAAATATGATTATGTACGGTCGCCTTGAAAGCGGTGCGTCAATCGGACTTCACACTCACGAGGGCAACTGCGAAATGTTCTACATCATCGAGGGAACAGGCAAGGTGCTTATGGACGGCGACTATGAAAGGGTTGAAGCAGGCGTGTGCCACTATTGCCCGATAGGTCATACACACAGCCTTATCAATGACAGCGACTCTGACCTTGTGTTCTTTGCAGTTGTTGCAGAGCAGAAGTAATTTTATTTTAAGTTTTTAATTTCCGATTATTCTCTGTTGTATCTCAAATCCCTGAGCAAAAACTAAAACAGGGGTGATTACGGTGAACAGAACTGCAGAAATACTCGGAGAAAAATGGGATTTGCCGCTTGGCTTTACAATGGCTCTCGGTGAAAATCCCGACGCTATGCTTGCCTTTGCAAGTATGCCGAAAAAGCACCGTGACAGGTGCATTGACAGGGCGAGAAACGCAAATTCCCGTTGTGAAATGCAGAGAATCGTATCGGATATAGCACAAAAATCTTTTACCGATTTTATAGGTTGACAAAAAGCAACGGAGCGGAAACTTCGTTGCTTTTAAACTGTTATTTGGTATTATTCATTTGTACTTCTATAAAATTCATTTTCACCGATAAGCTCGCTTGCATTTCTCCAACGAACTTTCTTTGAGCAGATGACCGTGCCTTTATAATTGTGTATGTCATCTTCCTTTACATCACCATTATCGCACCAATAAATAAGACCGTCTTTTATGAAAAATGATGCGTCCAATATTTCACAGGTGTAGTTCGGATTTACAGGATACATTCTTATATACTCAAGTTCCGAAAACTCAAGTTCAAGTGCGGAAATATCATCAAATTGTCGCTGAATAAGAACTGTTAATGTACGCTTTGTGTTTACGGGCAACATTGACAGATTCGTGTCGACATAAGCACCGCTTGAATATTTCATTTCTTTTATGCAACTGTCGTGAAATCCGATAATTTCTTTCATGAAATTGTCAATTTCATGCTGTGTACGAAGTTCATTCCACATAGATATCAACCTACAATCAATAGAAGTATATCAATATTATACGGCATTTTAATTTTTAATTATATTAGCAAACTGTACAAATATTTTCTGATTGTTTTGTTGATAAAGATAATTGAGTCGTGTTGTTTATTGACTTTCAGTGCGGAGAAATTTATAATGGTAATATTGATTTTTCGGAGGTGCTCTTATGACGATAAAATGTTTTGACAAATTGCCCGATGAGGCTGTCAAAATCAGAACGCTTGTTTTTGTTGAAGAACAGGGGTTCAAGGATGAATTTGACAGCATTGACGAAACTGCAACGCACATTGTAATGTTTGACGGCGATAATCCTGTTGCTGTGGGAAGATTCTTCCCGTCAGAAAACGAGGGCGAATATATTGTCGGACGGGTTGCCGTAAAAAAAGAGTACCGTGGCAAAAATCTCGGAGCTGAAATTTTGAAAGTCTGCGAGGTCGAAATCGCAAAAATCGGCGGTACTGCCGTTACGGTTTCGGCTCAGGTTCAGGCTGAAAATTTTTATAAAAAGCAGGGCTATGTGTCGGTGGGTGAAACCTATTTTGATGAGCATTGCCCACACATTAAGATGATTAAAAATCTTTAACAAACTGACAAAACAAGGCGGATGAAGTGTTGCTTCATCCGCTTTTTGCTTATCTGTACTTTTCAATAAATTCGCCAATAAACCTTTTGAAAACGCTTGCCTGTGAAATTCCGATATTTCTGCATATCTCTCTGAATTCTTCAACAAGGTCTTTCGGTGCAGAAAATGAAATCTGACTGTAAACCTTTTCGTTATATCTGCGTTTTACTTCGGTTGATGTGAAAGTTTTCTTCTTTTCTTCCATAAAAATTCCTCCTCAAAAACAAAACTGCATTTCATAATTTCATTGTTTTCCTGCAAATTACATTGATATTTTCAATGTAACTATATTATACAAAAGCCTGCTGTCCCATTATCCTCCCTATGATTCTGAAAATATAGATTTTGTTGACAGCTGAAAAGTAAAATTGTTCCGAATTTACTTGTATTGAAGGTGAAATTATAATATAATAAGCATTGTTATGTAAATTTTGTTATGTGATTTATTGACGGAGAAAACTATGACTGAAAAAGAAAAAATGCTTAATTCACAGATGTATAACGCAATGGGTGAGAAACAACTTCGTAACGAACGCTGTTCGGTTAAAAATCTTTGCAGAGAGTACAACAATCTTCCGTTTGAAGATGAAGAGGCTCAAAAAATTCTGATAAAGAAAATTGTCGGCAGTACAAAGGAAAATTTCTACATCACCGCTCCGTTCTGGTGCGACTACGGCTACAATATCGAACTCGGTGAGAATTTCTATTCAAACCACAATATGGTGATTCTCGACTGTGCAAAGGTGAAATTCGGCGACAATGTTTTTGTTGCACCAAACTGCGGATTTTACACGGCAGGTCATCCTGTTGATTATCCGAGAAGAAACGCAGGCTTTGAATATGCCTATCCGATTATCGTCGGCGACAATGTGTGGATTGGCGGCGGTGTTCAGGTTATGCCGGGAGTCACAATCGGAAGTAATGTTGTAATCGGCGGCGGAAGTGTTGTTGTAAAGGATATTCCGTCTGATTGCGTAGCCGTTGGAAATCCGTGCAAACCTATCCGAAAAATCACGGACGAGGATATGAAAACCTGTTTTGATAAAAATATAGAGAAATAATATATCTCCGCAATAAATTTTAAGTGAGGATTTTATGGAACTTAAAAGTAACGAAGAAAAAATTACAAGAGCATTGCTTGTAAGCGTTGACACAGGAGAATATGACGCACAGGCATCACTTGACGAACTTTTTGAACTTGTAAAAAGTGCGGGAGCAGATCCCGTTCTGTCGGTAACGCAGAATCTGCAAAAAATTGAAAAGGGTACTTTTGTCGGCACAGGCAAGCTTGCCGAGATTGCCGAAATCTGCGAATCACAGGAGATAGATTTGCTTGTGTTCGACAGCGAGCTTTCTCCGACACAGATTAAAAATATCGAGGCTGAAACAGATGTCAGAGTAATTGACCGAACAACGCTTATTCTCGATATTTTTGCCCAGAGAGCAAGATCAAAAGAGGGTAAACTTCAGGTTGAGCTTGCACAGCTAAAATATATGCTTCCAAGACTTACTGGTAAAGGTATCGCAATGTCAAGACTCGGCGGCGGTATTGGTACAAGAGGTCCGGGTGAAACAAAGCTTGAAACTGACAGACGACATATCCGCAGAAGAATTGAAAGCCTGAAAGAAGAACTTTCAGACCTTGAAAAGCACCGCCAGATGTTGCGTTCACGCAGAAAAAAGGACGGTGTAATAACCTGTGCGATTGTCGGTTACACAAACGCTGGCAAGTCAACTCTTATGAACTATCTCACAGATGCGGGTGTGCTTGCACAGGACAAGCTTTTTGCAACTCTTGACCCAACATCAAGAGCGTTAAAACTGCCGAGCGGTGTAACCGTTATGATGATTGACACGGTAGGTCTTGTCCGCAGACTTCCGCACCATCTTGTTGAAGCATTCCGCTCAACCCTTGAAGAGGCGGCACAGTCGGATATTATTCTAAATGTATGTGACGCATCAAGTGACGAGGCAAGAACACATATGCAGGTTACAACCGACTTGCTTGAATCTCTCGGCTGCGGTGACACACCGATTATAACCGTTCTCAACAAGTGCGATTTGCTCGATGAAACAACGCTTGCACAGGACTTCAAAACCTGCGTTCGCATAAGTGCAAAGAACGGCACAGGCATAGACGAACTTCTTAATGCAATTGAGAACAATCTTCCTGTCAGAATGAAAAGAGTAAAAATTCTTCTGCCGTTTGCACAGGCAGGTCTTGCAAATGAAATCCGCAACAAAGGCACTCTCATTTATGAAGAATATGTTGCCGAAGGACTTTCGGTTGAGGCTGTTGTTGATGAGGCGCTTTATGCTAAACTTGCAAAATATGAATGTGAATAACTTAAAATTTATTTAATTTGACATTCTGTTTTTTGGTTGTTATAATGATACTATGAAAGGAAAATGATATGTCATTCTTTGATATGATTCAATCATTTGACACCTCGGTTCTTGAATTTATTCAGAACACATTTAAATGCTCTTTTCTTGATCCGATTATGGCTTTTTTCAGCTATATGGGTGAAATGGGACTTTTCTGGATTGCAGTCGGCATTGTGTTTATAATTTTCAAAAAAACCCGCTCAATGGGAGTTATGATGCTTGCTGCGATGGCAATCGGATTTCTTGTCGGTGAAATCGGATTAAAACACCTTATAAACCGACCACGGCCGTTTATGGTGAATGCCGATTATACGGCGAAACCGTCTGTGCTGAATCCCGACTTTGGGCTTAACATAGCCATTCCGTCAGGCAGCAGCTTTCCGTCAGGACACAGCTGTTCGTCACTTGCGGCGGCAACCGTTATGCTCATCAAGGACAAACGATTCGGAATCCCTGCACTTGTACTTGCACTTTTGATTGTGTTCTCAAGACTTTATAACTATGTTCATTATCCGTCAGATGTTCTCTGCGGAATGTTACTCGGTGTGATTTGTGCTGTTGTCGTTGTGCTTGTGTTTAAAAAGACAGGTCTTGACAACAGGCTGTCACCCAAAAAGGTTAAAGAAGGCTGATTTTATGAAAAATTACAGATTTGTCGGCAAAACCTCAAAAGAGGCTTTTCTCATCAAGGGGATAAATGTTTTTAACGAGCGTTGGGTTCACGAGGGCAGTTGTGCCACCGTGACAAATCCTCAGAACGGCAAAAGCTATGTATTTTCAAAGTACATAAGCGGCGGAGTTGAGTTTGTTGCGGGAAAGGACGCAAGCGGTTACTGGCTGTTCTTTGTTGAGGTATAAAACTGTAAAATTCTTTAAAAGAATAATATATATTGGGAGTAAATGTTAAAAATGGAAAACGAAAAATTATTGGCAAAAAATCTGTTTGATTACAGCAAGACTATTGCAAAGCCCTTGCTTGAAACCGTTGATTATCCGTGGGAGGCTCTTCCGAAAATCAGCGAATTTATCATTGAACTCGGAAAAACTCTTGACCCCGAAATCTACGAGCAGAGAGGAGAAAATGTTTGGGTTGCAAAAAGTGCAAAGGTTTTTGACTCCGCATATCTCGGCGGACCTCTCATCATCTGCGAAGATGCCGAAATCAGACAGTGTGCTTTTATCAGGGGCAACGCAATTGTCGGCAAAGGTGCGGTTGTCGGCAACTCAACAGAGCTTAAAAACTCAATCCTTTTTGACGGTGTTCAGACTCCGCATTATAACTACATCGGTGACAGTATCCTCGGCTACAAGTCACACACAGGTGCAGGTGTAATCACATCAAACCTTAAGAGTGACAAGAGCCTTGTAACCGTTCTTTGCGAAGGCGAAAAGGTTGACACAAATGTCAAGAAGTTCGGTGCAATGCTCGGCGACCATGTTGAAGTAGGCTGCAACAGCGTTCTCAATCCGGGTTCGGTAATCGGCAGAAACACTAACATCTATCCGCTTTCATTCGTAAGAGGTTATGTTCCCGAGAACAGTATCTACAAGCGTCTTGGCGAAGTTGCCGAAAAGTACGAATAATATTTAAGCATTTGTCGGGTAACATAATTGTTGCCCGATTTTTATGCGGCTTATTATGCGAATAAGGAAAAATAAATTATTTTAAATTTTTGCGATTTTTCTGTTGACAATTGTGATATTATTTGCTACAATAGCCAAGGTTTTGATGACTTTTAATTAAAAACTTTCTGCCAAGTGCAGAATTTGGATTGTATAAGCCCGTAATACGGACGGGTGTATCTACGAACTGCCTTAAACAGTTTACTATAATCCCCGTTCAGGGGCATAGTATTATGTTTTGGCGGTTTTTTTATTGCCCTTAAAATGTTTACCCACAACAAATAAAGGAGAAAATGATAATGAAAAAGTACGATGTGATCATTGTAGGCGCAGGTCCGGGCGGAATTTTTTCGGCATATGAGCTTGTAACAAACAACCACGAAATCAAGGTTGCCGTGTTTGAAGAGGGACATCTTCTTGAAAAGAGAAAATGTCCGATTGACGGTGACAAGGTTAAGAAGTGCATTTCCTGCAAAACCTGTTCAATTATGAGCGGTTTCGGCGGTGCAGGTGCATTCTCTGATGGCAAGTATAACATCACAAATGATTTTGGCGGCACACTCTACGAATATATCGGCAAGAAAAAAGCTATTGAACTTATGGAATATGTTGACGAAATCAATATGAAGTTTGGCGGAGAGGGTACAAAGCTTTACTCAACAGCAGGCACAAGCTTTAAGAAACTCTGCTTACAGAATAAGCTCAATCTTCTTGACGCATCAGTCCGTCATCTCGGCACTGACATCAACTATATCGTACTCAAAAATCTTTATGATTACCTTGAAGACAAGGTCGATTTCTACTTTGACACACCTGTTACAAATGTTGAACTCAAGAACGACAATGATAAGGAAGGATACCTTGTTGACACAGCCGATGAAAATTATGAGTGCAAAAAGTGCATTGTTTCAGTCGGCAGAAGCGGAAGCAAGTGGATGGAGCATGTTTGTCACAACCTCAATATCCCTACAAAGTCAAATCGTGTTGACATCGGTGTGCGTGTGGAACTTCCTGCCGCAATCTTTTCACACCTTACAGATGAACTTTATGAAAGTAAAATTGTTTACCGCACAGAGCAGTTCGAGGACAATGTGCGTACATTTTGTATGAATCCAAAGGGTTGCGTTGTAAATGAAAACACAAACGGCATTATCACAGTAAACGGTCACAGCTATGAGGACAAGGCAAAGCAGACAGAGAACACAAACTTTGCACTCCTCGTCAGCAAGCATTTTTCAGAGCCGTTCAAGGACAGCAACGGCTACGGTGAAAGCATTGCCCGTCTTAGCAATATGCTTGGCGGAGGTGTAATTGTTCAGCGTTTCGGTGATTTGATTCGAGGTCGCCGAAGCAATCCGAGCAGAATCAAAGAAGGACTTGTTGTTCCAACCCTTGCCGCAACACCCGGCGACTTGAGCCTTGTTCTTCCGAAGAGAATCCTTGACGGCATCATTGAAATGATTTACGCTCTTGACAAAATTGCCCCCGGCACAGCCAACGATGACACACTTCTCTACGGTGTAGAAGTAAAATTCTACAATATGGAAGTTGATGTTGACGAGCATCTCGAGTCGCCCCACAAGGGACTTTATATAATCGGTGACGGCAGCGGTGTTACACATTCACTTTCCCACGCCAGCGCCAGCGGTGTGTTCGTTGCAAGAGAAATCTTGGAAAATCAGTCAAACTGATTTTCAATTGAAAATTGAAAATGTAAAATGTAAAATTTTGGTCGGGTGATATGGATTGCACAATGCAAATCTTTTCACCCGACCATATTAATATCAAAGCTTATATAACTGTAGCGGCGATCAGTGATCGCCATTTATTTTGTGTGCAAACACAAAACAAACAATAACTTTCTGTTATTTATATAGTTTTATTTTACATATAAATTGTACTTTTACTTGCGGGCGTCCAATGAATACCCATACCTACAAACAATAAAAATAAACAAAACCTATTGATTTTATTAATCGGTTATGGTATAATGAACCCATTGTGAAGCAGACTGAATATTCAGCTTGTCTTGCAATGGTGTTCTTATATACAATATATTTCTTTTAATGAATAAAGAAATGAATAATTTAGTTCAGAATTGCAAGAAGTCAAAAAGCGTGCAATTAAGTGAGCGACAGGCCCTGTGCGATTGGGGTCTGTGAATCATGTCAGGCGGGGAACCGAGCAGCATTAAGCAGTATTGCCGATGCGATGCAGTAAGTCTGTCGTTCACTCATTTGTACGATTGCCGTTATTTCGGCTGACGGCTTGCATTTTTTGTTGATTGCGGGGTGAACTTTTGTATCAGGTACTTTACAGAAAATGGCGACCTAAAACCTTTTCCGATGTTTCGGGACAGGAACACATAACCACAACTCTTTTAAATGAGCTTAGCACCAATCGTCTTAACCATGCGTATCTTTTTACAGGGTCAAGAGGAACGGGCAAAACTACCTGCGCAAAAATTCTTGCAAAGGCGGTCAACTGCCTGCATCCTGTAAACGGAAATCCATGCGGTGAATGTGAAATCTGCAAGGGTATCGACAGTGGCAGTATCCTTGATGTTACCGAAATGGATGCCGCATCTAACAGAAAAATTGACGATATTCGTCAGATTATTGACGAGGTTCAGTTCAAGCCCTCAAAGTGCAAATACAGGGTTTACATTATCGACGAGGTTCATATGCTCACAACCGAGGCTTTTAATGCCTTGCTTAAAACGCTTGAAGAACCTCCCGAACACGCAATTTTCATCTTGGCAACCACAGAAGTTCACAAGCTTCCGCAGACAATTTTGTCAAGATGCCAGCGTTTTGATTTTCACAGAATCCCACCACGAGCAATAGCAGACAGACTGCTCTATGTTGCAAATCAGGAGGGTGTGACGCTGAGCGACAGTGCCGCATTGCTTGCCGCATCTGTTGCCGACGGTGCATTGCGAGATGCTCTTTCGCTCCTCGACAGATGTATTGCAATCAGTTCCGACATTGACGAAGATGTTGTTCGCAGTGCCGCAGGACTTGCGAGAAAGACCTATCTTTTTGAGCTTGCAAACTGCGTAATCAACAAGAACACCGCAAAGGCTCTTGAAATTGTTGACAGGCTTTACGGTGAATCCAAGGATATGGCAAGGCTTTGTGATGAATTGCTTTCGCATTTCAGAACGCTAATGCTCATAAAATCGGTGAAAAATCCGAGAGATATTGTCATTATGGCTGACGATGAGTTTGAACAGGCTCAAACGCAGTCGGACTACCTCTCACTTGCCGACATTGTCTATTATATGGATGTGCTTTCAAGGGCATATCAGAATATGGGCAGAGGAACAGGCGACAGAACAGAGCTTGAAATGGCAGTTGTAAAGCTGTCATCAGCGGAGCTTGACGGCACAATTGAGGCTTTGACCGCAAGGGTAACCGCTCTTGAAAAAGCCGTCAAAAAGGGAATAAAGGTGAACTATGTTCCCGAACAAGCACAAACTTCAACTCAGCCTGTTCAAAGTGAAACTCCAAAACCCGAAGTTCGGAAACCTGAACCCGAAAAGTCACAGGAAACAAAACCTGTTACGGAAGAAATAAAGAACGAGCCTGTTATCCCGACACCTCCTGCTGAGATGCCAACACCAAAACAGACCGTTCAGCCGGTACAGGAACAGCCTGCTCCGATTGCACCAACACCTAAAAAACCGGTGCAAAGACAAAGCGTTGACCTTGACGCAATCTATAACAACGCACAACCGTTCCCCGATTGGGTAGAGGTTGTCAATAATATGAAACCCATTTCAAGAACAATTGCGGCGGCATTTGCAAATTCTTCTGCGTACACAAGCGGAAAATATATTCTGATTGACACCGACAATGAAATGGCTTTTGAACTTCTCAAAAATAACGAAAGACGACAGGAAATCCGTCAGCTTATTTTTGAAACCACAGGTCAGCACTACAACCTCGGTCCGTACAAAAGACCGAGTGCAAAACAAGAAGAAAAAACCGATCCCGTTGACAAGCTTGTTGAAAGCTTGCAGGGAAGCGATGTAATAATAACACAAGAATAACCGAAAGGATGATAAAATTATGAAAGCAAGATTACCAAAGGGCTACGGCAGTGGCGGCGCAAACAACATTCAGCAGCTCGCTCGTCAGGCTCAGAAACTTCAGGATGATATGGAAGCCGTATCAAAGGAACTTGAGGTAAAAGAGTATGAAGCAGCAGCAGGCGGCGGTGCAGTAAAAGTTACCGTAACAGGCAAAATGGAACTCACAAAGGTTGAGATTTCACCCGAAGTTGTTGACCCCGAGGATGTAGAAATGCTCTCAGACCTCGTAATGGCAGCCGCAAATGAGGCAATCAGAGCAGCCGCTAAGGAAAAAGAGGACAAGATGGAAACAATCTCAGGCGGACTTAACATTCCGGGAATGTTCTGATTATGTCGGGATATAATGTTGCTCCGCTTGAAAATTTGGTGGAGCAGTTTGAAAGAATGCCGGGAATCGGTAACAAAACCGCTCAAAGGCTTGCATATTATGTTCTCAATCTGTCAAAAACAGAAGCGGAACAGCTTGCTGGCGCAGTGATGGATGCCCACACAAAGATTCACTATTGCAGTAAATGCTGTAATCTTACAGACAAAGACCTTTGTCCCGTGTGTGCAAATCCCGCAAGGGATCATTCCGTTATCTGCGTTGTTGAAACTCCGAGAGATGCTACCGCTATTGAAAATACCCACGAATTTAAGGGTGTTTATCATGTTCTCCACGGTTCAATTTCACCGCTTAACGATATCGGTCCCGACAACCTTACAATAAAAGAACTGCTTGCAAGGCTTAACGATGATTCGGTTGAAGAGGTCATTATGGCAACCAACCCGACCATTGAGGGCGATGCAACGGCTCTGTATATTTCAAAGCTCTTAAAGCCGCTTGGTGTAAAGGTGACAAGGCTTGCCTACGGTATCCCCGTTGGCGGTGACCTTGAATATGCCGATGAATACACTCTTGCAAAGGCTCTTGAGGGCAGAAATGAAATTTAATTTCTTGATTTAAACTATTGACAAATTGTTAAAACAGTAGTATAATCTTGTATTCCACAGTAGAAAGGGGGATGTGCGGTGGCAAATATGAAAACAATTGCTCAGAACAAAAAGGCAAGACACGACTATTTTGTCGAGGAAACCTATGAAGCCGGAATTGAGCTTTGCGGTACGGAAGTAAAATCCTTGCGTGCAGGCAGAGTAAATCTCAAGGACAGCTGGTGTTCAATTGTTGACGGAGAAATTTTTGTCAACGGAATGCACATTTCTCCTTACGAACAGGGAAACATCTTTAACCGTGACCCTATGCGTGTGAGAAAGCTTCTTATGCACAAAAAAGAGATTTTAAAGCTCTACGGCACAGTTAAGCAGACGGGATATTCACTTATCCCAATCAGCCTTTATTTTAAAGACAGCAAGGTCAAACTTCAGGTCGGACTTTGCAAAGGTAAAAAGCTATACGATAAGCGTGCCGATATGGCAGAACGCTCCGCAAAGCGTGATATCGAAAGAGCATTGAAGTCAAAGCAGATTTAATAAACAAAAACCGCATTTGCGTGGGCGGATGCGGTCATATATGGGGATGTAAAGGTTTCGACGGGGATTTCAAACCTTGGTAAGCGAGCGGCGGTGCGGAACCGCCATAAAATCCGCAACTTTAAAATTAACTGACAACAAAACAGTTGCTTTAGCAGCCTAAGTGCTGCTCGTTCCTGCACAGAGTACCTCGGCTGTGTAAGGGGCGTCGATTAGAGGTAAATGTGAACAGGGGAGCGCTCCGAACCCTGTCACAGCTTAGGAGCTGCCAAAGTGCATAGCCTGTTGATGGGCGATGCACCGAGGGAGATTTAAAACACCAACTGCGCTCGGAGAAACCCTTGGCAAGATTTTTTCGGACAGGGGTTCGATTCCCCTCATCTCCACCAACCCAGTCACGATTGCATATGCAGTCGTGACTTTTTCTATGCGGGGCATTAGTTATCAGGTTCGTGAGTTTCAGATGAATTCTGAATTTCAGAGGAAATGAGTGATTCGGAAATATCAAGCATTATGGGTGCTTTCGGTGTTTTATAAGGCGGAAAATTTGTTTTCTTTGATTCCGTAAAATTCTGATATTTGCCGTCAAAGTTAAGCTCTATTTTTGCGGTTTTGCCAAATTTATTCTTCGCAATTATCAGCACGGCATCTTCAGGAGGAGTGCCTGAGTCACGGTTGCGGACATATTCTCTGTCAAGAAGAAAAACATAGTCACCGTCCTGTTCAAGACCTCCGCTTTCTTTCAAATCTTCCATTGTCGGAATATGGTTTGTATCGGCTCTTCTGAGCTGTGAAAGCAGAATAACGCAACAGCCTGTCTGCTTTGCAATCACTTTGAGTTCGCCTGTTATGTAATCAATCTGCAGTCGCTTGCTCTCACCGAATTTCTTCAGCGTTGAAACAATCTGAACATAGTCAACAATTACAAGCTGAGGCTTTTCTTTGGCAATTTCAGAGGTGATTGCCTCAACATTTCTCGTTTTGTCCCCGACAATAAGATAACTTGCAATGTTCGTACTTAACGCAAAATTTCTTGCTGTGGATTGCAGCTGTTCGGCATTCTGACTGTTTCTGAAATTCTCATAAGGAATATTGCATTGAGAAGAAAACACCTTGTCCAAAATCATATCGTAGGTCATTTCAAGCGAAAAGAACATAACCTTTTGACCGTGTAAGGCACAATTTACCGCAATGTTGAGTGCAAGCGTAGTCTTGCCGACAGACGGTCTTGCCGCAAGTATTGCGAGTGTGCCTTTCTTCAATCCCGAGGTGAAGCGGTCAAGCTTTGGAAAGTATGTTTTAATGCCCTTGTGAGCCTTGCCAATGTGCGAAATGTAATCATTGAGCATTTTCTCATTCTGCCTAAATGTGTCATTGTGAGCGATTTCATCGGCTGTATCGGCAATGCTCCTCAGCTTTGAAGGTGAAATACTGCCGTCAATGATAGAGCTTTCAAGGCTTGATTTCATAAATCTTTTTGCAGATTCATCAATCAGAATTTTAATATATTCATTCACATTGTCAGTTCTGAACGAACTGTCGGCACATTCAAGAATACGCTGTTTCTGCTCATTTGAGCATTTTGAAAGCAGAATACCTGTATCTAAAATTCCTCTTTTGAATTCTTTGCGGATAATTGCGAATAGGGAACGATTAACTTTATCAGTGAACAAATCGTCCGATAATTCTCCGATGAGGCTTTTGCCCTCGTCAAAGTTGATAATATGACCAATGAGTCGGTTTTCAATTTCTGTTGTATCCTTCATATAACCTCCTTAATTTATAATGTTTCATAGGTTGACAGAATGTCAAAATCTTTCTTTGGCTTAACGGTGTCAATCGAATTCAGATAGCTTTCAAACTTTGTCCCGAACAGCGTTTGCGGTCTGAGGTATTGTGCGTAATCACTCCCGAGCCACTCACAGCACTTGATGTCAATTACTTTCTTAAAATCTTCAACAGTAAAGCCTTCGTTAAGTCTTGCTTTAATAAGACTTTGTGTTGCAGCGGTTAAACTGCGAAAATTCTTTCTTGCTTTCAAATTCAAATAGTCGATAATCTCCTTGATTTCGACATTATATTTATTATTATTTTTATTATTATATTTATGTGAAGTTTTCTTCATGGGGGGAGTGAAATTTTCTTCATGGGGGTATGAAGTATTCTTCGTAGTGTCCGTGTCCTGAATTACAGTCATACTCCTTAGTTTGATGTAAGATTCGTTTGCATTTTCAATCTTACGATATATGAATTTGTATTTTACAAGTTTAGAAATTGAGCTTTGAATTGTTCTTGTGGTGGTATTTAGTATCTTAGCAATCGTGTCATTACTCATAGTGCAACAACTGTCATACATTCTGCAAGCCGATTCAATAATACCGTAAACAAGCTTGTCCGTAGAATTCAATCTCTTGTCCGAGAGTATGTTGTATGAAATTGTTATGTATTTGCAACCGCTCATATAATCACTCCTGTTGTAACTAAAGAAGAAACCCCCTCCACTTATACCCCCCTAATCTAAGGAAAAATGCATAGAATAATGCAATTTTTCGAAAATTTAATTAAAAATTTTTAGAGCGAATTTGCGTAAAGTAATGCAAAATAAAGCCAAACCCAAAACCCTAAACCGTGCCACAGGTATCGTCCTCGTGGTGTTAGGTGTTGTTATTATGGGATTTAAGCTGATTACAAATTGAAAATTGAAAGTTGAAAATTGAAAATTCAGGTCGGGCATCAGATTTGCAAAATGCAAAATTTCTGTTGCTCGACTGTTTGTTTTTAATGAAATTTTTGCATATAATATTGACTTTCTATTATATGTACGCTATAATGTACATATAATAATACAGGAGGTACGATTATGATTAACACAAATGTAACTAATTTCAGAAAACAGATTTTTGAATTGATTGACCAGACTGTAAAGTATAATGAACCTATAAATATCAGCACCAAAAGTGGAAATGCTGTGCTTATAAGCGAAGAAGAGTATAATAATCTTGTTGAAACAATGTATCTTAATTCAATTCCCGGTATGAGTGAAAAATTAAAGGACGGAATTGAAACTCCCCTTGAGGAGTGTGAAGAATTTGAGTGGTAATTACAGACTGATGATTACAAAATCAGCCCAAAAAGATAAGGAAAAAATTAAGCAATATCCTGCATTAAAGCGTAATGTGCAGAATTTGCTTGAACTTATCAGCGAAAATTCTTTTCAAAATCCACCGCCTTATGAACGGCTTATCGGCAATCTGAAACAATGCTATTCACGCAGAATAAATTCCCAGCACAGGCTTGTCTATATGGTTTATGAGGAGGAAAAGGTAGTAAAGATAATCTCTATGTGGTCGCATTACGAGTTTTAACAAAAAATCAGTTTATATTTAAATTCTAAGGCAGAAAGTAAGTAAAACTTCCTGCTTTTTAGTTTATTGCATTGACAAAATATTGTTATTAACCTATAATATAATCAACAATTATCGCTAAAACGATATATCTATATAACGATACTGAGAGGCGACACTATGAATAGTAAAATAGTTTTATATCACGGTTCGGAAAAAATAATAAGAAAACCGATATATGGTTTTGGTAACGAAAACAACGATTATGGACAGGGATTTTATTGTACGGAAAATCTTGACCTTGCAAAAGAATGGGCTTGTTTGAATAATACTGACGGTTATGCAAACAAATATGTCCTCGAAATGAATAATTTGTCTGTGTTATCGCTGACAGGCGGAAACTACCATATTTTAAATTGGTTATATGTATTGCTTGAAAACAGAAAATTCAGTATTAACACTTTAGTTGCTGTACAGGCTAAAAAATATATAAATAATAATTTTGCAATTGATTACAAAAACTATGATGTAATAAAAGGTTATCGTGCAGATGATTCGTATTTTTCTTTTGCAAAAGCATTTTTAAACAATACTATATCCATACAACAGCTTGAAAAAGCTATGGTTCTCGGAGAACTCGGCGAACAGATTGTTATTATGTCAGAAAAAGCTTTTGATTCAATTAAATATGTTGATTCGACTTTTGTACCGAAAGAAATATATTATCCCAAAAGTAACGCCCGTGACAATTATGCAAGAAATGAATTTGCAAAAGAAAAAAGCCGTGGGCTTGTTCTTGAAGAGAGCTATATGATTGATATTATGAGAGAGGAGTGGAAGAACGATGATGACCGCCTACAACGAGTTGTACTTGGATGACGCAATGGAAAACCTTGGAGATATGATAGATTATGCGGTTTATGATTTGAAATTTGATGTTGACGAATTTTTTTATTTTTTCATAGCGTCAGGATTGGCATATCAATTTGAAAAAGGCAATCCAAAATATATAGCAGGTATGTCAGGTTATGAACTTGCAGATAAAGTAATCGAAACCGTAAATGTTAAACCTAAAAATGCAGATAAAAATAATATTTCGGATGAAGTCAGAGTTGACAGAAGCAAAGAATATTGGGCAGGTTGGGTGCTTGCTTATTATCAATGGAAAACCAATAAAAAATTTGAAGACATAATAAAAGACGGATTGACCTTATCAACCATAATATCTATGTATATTTTGCATGAGGCAGATGTAAGCAAGTTTGTTGAGTCAGCCAATGAAATTATTTCACGCAATAAAGCAGTCAGAAAAACAAAATTAAAGGAAATCAGAGAGGCGAGAGGTTTTACACAAAAGCAATTAAGTGATGTGTCCGGAATAAAATTAAGAACAATTCAATTATATGAACAACGGGAGAATGATATCAACAAGGCGGGAGTTAACATAGTTTCGAGTCTTGCACAAGCTCTCGGTTGCGATATTGAAGATTTGTTGGAGTAAAGTGAACAAAGGGCTTTGCGTTATGCAAGGCTCTTTTAGTTTGTACCTTAATAGATGAATAACTAAACTGTACCTATAAAAATTCTTAAAATTGTGCATACAAATAATGACAGTAGTGTTGTATAATGACAACATCACAAGATAAATGTTGAACTGTTCAGAAATTTTAAGGCGTGGTATGATGACAAAAAAAGCTGTACTAATCAATGATCTCTCGGGGCTTGGCAAGTGTTCGCTGACGGCGGCAATCCCTGTTTTGTCCGTAATGGGCATTCAGGCATGTCCTATGCCGACAGCCGTTTTGACAAGTCAGACGGGATTTGAAAGCTTTTACTGCAACGATTGCACTGATAAGCTTGATTATTACACAAGTGAATGGAAAAAACTCGGCTTTCAGCCTGACGGAATCTATACGGGTTTCCTCTCAAGCGAAAAGCAGGTGGACAAAATTCTTTCATTTATAGACAGCTTTGAAACCGACAACACGCTTGTACTTGTGGATCCGGTTCTCGGTGACGGCGGAAGAACCTACAGTCTTTATACCGAAACTCTCGGCACAAAGATGAAAAAACTCGTTTCTGTTGCCGATGTAATCACCCCGAACCTTACCGAATGTTGTATTCTGTGCGATACCGACTATTCAGAACTGATTAAAAATGCCGATTCTCCCGATTTTCTCGATACGGTTGCAGAGCTTGCCAAAAAGCTTTTGGAGCTTTACAAGGTGAAAACCGTGATTGTTACAGGCATTGAGCATAAAATTTCCGATGAGGCTACAAAGATTAACAATCTTATTGCAACCGATGATGAGGTGTTTTGTGTCAGCTGTGAAAAGACGGGCGGAAGCTATTCGGGTACAGGTGACTTGTTTGCCTCGGTTGTCTTTTCGGGACTGCTCCGTGGTGACAGCCTGAAAGATACCGTAAATCTGGCGGTAAAATTCATACAGACCTCTCTTTGCGAAACCGTTAAACTCGGCATCCACCGCAACGAGGGCATTGAATTTGAAAAACATTTAAAAATGCTTTTGTGAGGAAATTACTATGACTGCTAAAACTGTTTCAAAAACCAATTCAAAATATAATGTAAAGCTGATTGCAATTACGGCAATGTGTGCGGCTCTTGTTACCGTAACAACTGCTTTTATCAAGATTCCGTCACCGCTCGGATACTCTCATGCAGGCGACTCTATGATTTATCTCGCCGCAAGTATCCTTCCCGGACCTTTCGGAATTATCGCATCATCAATCGGCGGCGCTCTTGCCGACCTCATTTCGGGTTATCCGCATTGGGCAATCCCAACAGCTATTATCAAGGCTATCAACGCAGTTCCGTTTGTGCTTTGCAGAATGGCTATGAAAAAGCGTGGCAAGGATGAAAAAATCATCAGCCCGTCATCACTTCTTATGCTCATTCCAACAACAATCGTTACAATCGGCGGTTACTTTATTGCAAACGGTCTTATGTATGATTTTGCCGCAGCAATTGCGGATCTTCCGCTATGTTGGTTACAGCCCAGTGTAGGTGCTTTAATCTTCATCGTTGTAGGTATCGGTCTTGACAAAATCAATTTCAAGAAAAAACTCTCGCTTTAATGTGAGTTTCAATAAGGAGAAGAAAACATAATGGCAGATATTCTTTATGTGTACAAAACATCTATCTATGCTAATCTGACGAACAAATGCCCTTGCAGATGCACATTCTGTATCCGCAACAATACCGATTCGGTCGGCAGTGCAGATACACTCTGGCACAAGCACGACCCGAGTATGGAGGACATCAAAAAGGCTGTTGATGATTTTGATTTCACAGGCTACAAGGAGCTTGTATTCTGTGGCTACGGCGAACCGACTTCGGCTCTTGACAATATGCTTGAAACCGCAAAATATGTAAGGGAAAAGCACCCCGACATCAAACTCAGACTCAACACAAACGGTCTTTCTGACAGAATCAATAACAAGCCCACAGCTGAGTTGATTTCAAAGTACATTGATTCCGTTTCAATCAGCCTCAACACTTGTTCATCGGAAAAGTATGACGAAGTTTGCCGTCCTGTTTTTGACCATGCGTATGAGTCAATGCTCAAATTTGCAGAGGATGCAAAGAAATATTTTGAACATACGCAGTTTTCAATCGTAGATACAATCCCCGAGGAGGACATCAAGGCTTGTCAGAAAATTGCCGATGACAGGGGTATCCATCTCAAAATCAGAAAATATTCCGACTAATAGTTGATTTAATATTTCACATTTCATTTTATATTTCAGAAGTAAAGCCGACTTGTTACTACAACAGGTCGGCTTTATTTAGTGACTTGAAAATAATTGTGTGTTAAAATATGACAATAAAAACCGCAATCAATAGGTTTGACGATTGCGGTTTTAGTTTGTTAAGTATTGATATTTTCGTTGTATTTGTCGATTGCGTCAATCAAAATTAAATTCATTTCATCGTAGGAATTCCTTTTTATAACAGGGATATTCAAATCTGCCATAAGATTCATTATTGTGTTATAGATTTCTTCAGGATAGCTTCCGGTGATTTTTTTGATTTTTTCTTTATCAAAAGCAACCATTGTATGCGCAGCAATGTTGCGGAGTTCTTCTTCAACATTGCTTAGCATACTTATACATTCTGAAAATTTCTCTTTTTCCATATGATTTTTATAGATATAATCTTTGATTATTGCAACAAGGTGTGTGTTGTACACTATACCACCATGGAATTTTCCGAATTTATTGTTAAGTGCTTCCTCCATATCGGTGCCACTTATTTTTGCATCATCCCATATCATTTTAGTGGTATTTTTGTTGTTTGAAACAATATAGTCCTCTAACTTGATGCTGCATTTCTTTTCCAATGTTCTTATATACAAATCAGTCATAAGAGGTGTTAATGAACGGACAAAATCATTGTATTCGTGGTGTTTAAGTTTTATTCCTATTTCAAGCGCATATTCAAAAACTTTAAAACGCTTGTCTGTAAGTTCAAACGGATACCTGAATCCTGCGTCGGTGAGTGCTTTATATGACTTTGTAATATTTCTTTGTACTCTGGACTGTGCCGCTTCAATAAGAGGAGTAGCATTGTTGTACAGATTAGTTTTTAAGATACCGATAATCTCAAGTGCGGCAGAATAGTTGTAATTCAGGATAAATTTCTTGATTGTAATCTTGTTGAGAAGAGCATAGAATACACTGCTCGTGGTTTCTTTGGCTCTGTTTTCAAATTCATTTTCATCATTATCTTCATTAAGCTCCCAATAATCTTTAAAATCGTAATTTTCTTTGTCCTCTTCATGCTTGTTCATTTTTCTTGTTGGAGTTGACACGATTATAGGGATGATATTAAAATCTGATACCGCAGAAATGATTTGTAGGCAATATTTCATAGCGGGTGTGCCGGATGAAACATTAACATACAATATGTCATCTTCATTAAGATTGTTTCTGATTGATTCAATATCTTTTGCAATACATTCGTATACAGGGTCAAACATATTTACATCTGTCAAATCTCTGTATTCAATAACATGAATATTAAATTTATGGTTTATCGTTTCGGATAATTTGTTGAGACAATATCTGTAGCGGTCATCATGCCGGTGGTGATTGCTTATTTCCTGTGACATCATCAAATAAACTTCATCAGGCTTGTATATTCTGCAGATATGAAGCATACTTCCGTCACGAAAATTAGCTATTGGATCAGTTCCGCCAACAGTAGAATATAAAACTTTCTTTCCCAAGGTTGTACCTCCTTACATTACATACAATTATTTGTTATTTATCCGTTTTTGCAAAGGCTAATGTACATTCGCCCATATGACACAATTTGTTATTATATTTCGTAGCATTTAAGCAATGCGGAGAAACACCCATATCCATATCGGAAGTATGTTTGCCTCTGAACATAAATTCCATAATTTCAGAAACCTCATCCAAACCTTTGTCTTTACCCAAGAGATTGTATGCGATAGTTTTTGTAGGGTATCCTGTGTTTCCGCCAAGCCAGATAGTATTTGTGAATTTGAATGGTGTGATTTTGTCAAACTTTGAAAGAAAAAATTCGCTGTACTGACTTGCAAAAAGCTTTATTGAATTCATAATAACTTCTTTTGTATAGCTGCATTTTGTTTCATCAATAGTAAGAGTAAACCAAATTTTTGTGTCAGGCCTGATTGCTTCATAGTATATATTTGGCGACCTGTGTTTGCCGTCAGGGAACAGGTCAATTTTCTCGCAAAGTACAAGATTTTCTGTATCAACAGGTTCGCTGTCACTGATGATAATGCCGGACATTTTACTTTTGCTGTTTTTATTGTCTATAGGGATTTCAAAAGCTGCGTTTTCTATTGATGTAATTGTTTCCTTAAGCTCTTTTTTATATTTATAATTTTCTACTTCTCTTGAATTAGGAAATTCTTTAAATTTATAAAATACATCCGGGTGGTTTTGAATTTCATAAGCAAGAAGAGCTGTTCGTATATAGCCTTTGATAGAACTTCCGGGAATGTATGGCTTGTTGAATGCATCCTTTATACACGATTTAATGCCGTGTTGTTTGTCAAGATTAACATTATTACCGCTGAAAGAATAATCTGTTACACTGTCAATTTCTTCTTTAGTAAATCTGTTTTGAATCAGCCAGCCATAAAGGTCCTTATTGCTGCCTGTCATAAAGTTTGAATAGCTTTCAAAAAGACCTTTTTTATAAATCAAGACTGATAATTTCTGAAGATTAACAATCCCTACAGTCCCGCCCTGTATTACATATTCTTTTTTTGTGTATTCCAAACCGCTGCCGATATACAGCGGTGAATGTGTTTTAATACATACTCTGTAAGATTTGAGATAATCACTCATTTTTATACTCCTATCCACATAGGCTTTGCACATCTGTAGATGTTTCTGCTTTGGTCGGTACTTGCATTTTTTATGCAGCCGTCAAACTTTACTCCAAAGCATGAACCTGCACCAAACATATACAAATCTTTAATTCTGATTGGAGATTGTCCGTTTGGAGATGAAAATCCACTGCGCTTTACTAAAATGTATTCCGACTCGGGTATAGACTTTTCAATTTCAGAATCATTCGGAAGTGCAGTAGAGAGTGTCATATATTTTGAAGATACTGATTCAAAACGGTGCAGAAGATTATCAGGTAATGACGCAAAGTTTAGGTTAAAACTGCCTAATCCGCTTGAACGCTTTCCGCCTATTCCGGAATACGAAAGCGACATAAGATACTTTTCAAATACTGCCAAGTCTTTTTCATTACAGTAGCCGACAATCATATATAAACCGCAGTCCTTATTAAAGTTAAAAACTCCGACATTGTATATGAGATTGTTTTCTACACCACGCATTGCAGCGGAAGTGCGAAGTTCATGTGTGCCGAGCTGTTCAATAAGGTCCAGGTCATTTTTTGGCGTGTAATTGCCTTTTAAATAATCGTCAAGAGAATCTGCAGATATATACTTTAGTTTTTTGAATTGCTTTTTCTTGACTGAATCTCCGTCATTTGCGGTAGCCTCAATACGGCATACAGGCTTTGGAAGAAACATTGTGTTGCCAACAAAAGGAAACAAATCGCTGATTATAATTTGTCTGTTATTAAAAACCTCGTACAACCATTTAACAGAATCGTTGCCTTCTCTTGACGCTTCAGTACAAAGTGCTGAAAACATACTGTCTGAATGAAAAAGAGTTTCTGAACTGTCCAGAGAATTTTCACCAAAGTGTACACCGCAGGGGAAACTCAGTTTGTATGCCTTGTATTTCATTCTTCAACATCCTTTAGATATGCTTTGCATTCATTGAGAATATTATCATTAACATCACCGAGAACAGATTTAATGTTAAGACCTGAAAATTTGATTTTACCATATCCTCTTGTTCCGTGACCGCCAAGATAATCATACTGCAAAAGACACATACCATTGCAGAGTGTTGAAATATCCTCAAGTAATTCTTTGTAATCTGAATCGTTTACGGAAACCTGATACACAATTTCCAACGGATATATTGAACCGCTTATTGAACGCTCAATTTGTCTGGGCATAGCCTCACCGGTTATGCGGTTAATTGTATTTTCAAATTTTACTTCGGTAGGTGAAACAGCACCCATTCCAATAAGTTCATCCGCATTGCTAAGTTTTAAATCTCTGAAAATCAGTCTGCTGATTTCTTCCTGCGAACCAAAAAGTCTTTTTATTTTTGTATCATCATCGCTGTGCTTTGCATTTGGGTTAGAGTTCATACTGCGAGCAAGTAGTGTTCTTATTTTGCCTTTTAATGAACTGCCCGGAATAATCGGTCGCATAGAAAGAGGGTCCTTTATTACCGGAGAATCAATAGCTCCGATTGCAGAATATTCATTTCCGCCACCGATATGCATACCTGTCAGTACCTCTATATTTCCTGAAATCATCAATTTTATATACATAACTGCTACTCCTTATTTATCTTTTCCGATAATGTATTTTCTGAATGCAACAAGCGCTTCCAAGTATCTTGCAAAAAGGATATAACTTGTCTTTGTTCCGTCAATATCATTTATGCATTCAAGAAGATGTGCGTTTTCACAGAAAATTTTTACACTTACTTCTCGTCCCATTTCATAAACAACTTTTACTTTCAAATATTGTATTTTAGCCTCGATTTCCTCACTAAGTTTTTCTTTTGAATCGTGAGTGACCATATTATAAATTTCTGAATTTAATGAAAGAATACTTCTGAGTTTTGTTGTTGTGATAATGTTTGCCGGCTTTTCTGTATCTTTTATATGTTTAATAACCTTTTCGGCGAAATCAACATAATTCTTGTTGCTGAGTTTTGTATAGGGTAGGGGCTCAGCTTTTTGATAACTTGACTTTCTGTTGGAATTGTTATTGCGGTTATTACGGTTATTGTAATTATTGTTGTTATAATTGTTATAATTGTTATATCCCATATCAGTTACCTCTCTTTCGTACAAGATAAGCATAAATATATATAGCTGTCAAAAGCTGTTTCTTGTCCTCGGGATTTTTAATCCATTCGTACATTTTTTCAGAGAATTTTCTGTACTTTGAAACCGCTTCGGCTGTACTGTTTTTACTCGGTTCCATTCGTGAAAGCAGATAAACATACCTTGCGTAGTTGATTTTGTCTGCATCTGAATTACGAAGAAGAAACATCAATTTGTACAGAAAACTTGCACCGTAATCATTATCGGAATCATTATCGGAATCATCTTTTTCAACTTTGAATCCAAAAAATTCCTTTAATGTGTCAAGCTTTTCTGCAATGACCTTGTTTTTAAAATCAATCCAGTTATATGTATGTTTCAACTCAACTCCTGAAAGCAACTCTGATTTAAAAACATCTTTTGTGTCAAACAGAGTAACGGCATTCTTTTCGGGATTGTCGTTATTATGCTTTGAATAACTTTTTGACATACCTTCAAGTTTGTCAACTTCCTGCGCACAAATGCTAATAGGGAAGGAGGAGTCATAAATTCCTATGCCGGCTGATATTGTTAATGTTCCCTCGGTAAATTCACGAAACTTATCGGTAAGGTCAACGGCAAAGCTCATCACATCGTCCCATGCTCCGACAACAAATACATCGTCACCGCCTGAATATACAATAGAAATATTTCTTTTGCCTGATTTTGAAATGTCACCATATATTCCGTTTTTAAGAATTGAATTTATGTGATGTTTAAAGAAGAGAGAAAGTTGTCTTGAAAGTGATGCTGTTCGTGAGAGTGTAACATATTTTCTTCCGCAATCATCACGGTCAAATCCACTCACAAAAGCATGTCCCAGATTATCAACATCAGCACGCAAAACGGCAATTCTGCTAATGCCGGTTGAACTTTTGGCAAGCTCATCTGTCTGATTATTCTTTGCATGATAATCACCAACCCATAGATGAGTTGAAATGTCCTGTCCGATATTCAATTTTCCTTTGCAATAACTTCTTGCATATTCACAGCTGTCCTTCATCTTTTGTTTAAGAGAATTTGCGTCATCGGCAACAAGCCTGCAACCAAAAGGAAGCTTAATTCCCGCTTTTTGAGTTGTTTTCAGAACAGCAAAAAATTCTTTGTTAAGTATATCGTCTGATAATTTAATAAGGCTGTTGCAAAATTCGCACCTGTATTCTTCCTGTCCGTTATCAGAAATTGATTTCACGAGGAATGAGGGCGATTTGCAGCACTTACATTCTCTTTTTCCGTCACCGGAAAATGAACTGTTTAGTTTAAGAATATCACTTGCACTGTATCTGTGCAGCTTTTTGTGACTTATATTTTTGCTTATCTCAGCAAACAGTTCTGCATAACTTCCGTCAGGTTTGTTCTGAATGTCATTTGAACTGCATTCGGCATATCCACCTGCAACATAAAGACCTGTTGCAAAGTTATCAATAAGCCATCCGTTGACAGCTTTTTCAAATTCATCGAGTGTTTGCTTTGTTTTATCAGTGTTAGCAAGAATAAGGTAGCAATGTCCACCGCCTGTATATATTATGTTTGCTCTTGAAAGCTCGAGTTTGTCAAGAAGCTCATCAAGAATATGCTCCATAAAAATCTCAAGGTAAAAAGACCTTGCTCGCAAAGTTTTGAGAGCACCCTGAATATTGATTGTGTAAATGAATTTTTGAATTCCCGAAATATCAAGGGAATAGAGCATAAAAGCTTTTTTGTCATAAAATTTTTCGGAATTTTTAAAAAGCTCGGTTTTATAGTCGGAAATACCGTTAGCTTTCAGATATGTGTATATACATCCCGCAAATGCAGCGGTAAGCTTTGAATGGTCAAATAATGAAATATCGGCAACCTCTTTTGTAGAAGTAGAGGAGGGAATATATGTGCAAAGACCTTCAAAGAGTTCAAGCAGTGAATTTACATATTGCTCAACAGGCTTTGAAAAATCAATTGTTGTAAGCAGATTTCTAAACTTTTCCTTTACTGCCGAATAATATCCTGAGGTAAACTCCTCTTTTTGCTCGCTGGGACAATTTATAAAATCACCGGAATCATCAAGCATAGCCGGCTTGTAATACAGCTTTTGATTGTTGTTGTTAAGAAGGTTAAATACACTTTCAATAGGTGTGTTTATTGCAAATCCCGGCTCGCCGTTTTCATTTTCTCTGCGGTCACCTGCCGAGGCAATGTTATCGGCAATGTATGTAATATAGGCAACCGAATCATCGTCAAGAGTTGCCTTTGAAAGCGGAACTGCGTGATGGTATCTTACTGCGTCAAGAATATCCTTGTCATTCAGACCGATTTCATCTTTAAGAAACTCATATCCGCCGTCACTGTGGTTTATTTTAACACCGGAACGATAAATAATCTTTCCAATATCATGCAAAAGTGCAGAACAAACAATTTTTATTTGTCTGTCATTCATTTTTCATCCTCCTTAATGCTCAACGCTCCCATTCCGATTGAGGCTTTAATTCCCACACCAAGGTATTCGCCAAATCTGAACAGGGTTTTAGCAAAATTCTTTAAGAGTGAAGGTCCCTTTATATAGATTGATATGTAACCTGTAAATCCCGTAATTCTTCTGCCCTCAAGGCTAAATTTTACGGTGCGAAGATTATACGAAATAATTTTGCTGTTTTGCACAAGTGCGTCAAGTGTTTCCTCGTCAAAAAAGGAATCATCACTTGTTGCGGCGGTTGCTTTCTTCATAAGACTTTGAAAAACAAGGTGCAGGTCGGGAACAATAACATAGTCGTTTTTGCTTTTAAAAGCAGCAGGTGTGTCAAATGAGATTTTCAAAACAGATGACGGCTCGTCATTAAAAGTTGCTTTCAAAAGATTTTCAACAGGAATTTCAAATGTTTCCTTTTTGACAATGTTTACAACAGCGTTTTCCTTGCTCGTTAGTACAAATGACGAAAAGCTCTTGTCAGCAAGAACCTTGAATATTTTATCGTATGCCTCTTGACCGACAGTTGCAACTGTCCAACACCATTCATCGCCATTTTTAACAAGGCTTGTGCTGAAGGGATTAAGGTTGCTGTTATGAAGAATGCTTGCGTAATCTGTATCAATAACCGACATAATAACCCCGTGTAAAACAGAGGAAATATGCCGTGTAATTTCAAAATTATCACCTGTTATATACATTCTTAATTTTGTCAGCATAACAATAAAACATCCTTTGTACAATTTAGCATTATTATATCACTTGTTTTTACATATTTCAACATTATTTACAAAAAAATTTTAAGAAAAATTGTAAAAATATCAAAATGGCTTATTTTAGCGTCACAACTTTTCAAAATCTCTTGCTTTTATTTAAAAATTTGTGTACAATTAGTGCGAGAGCAATAAATAAGTGTTATGAAATCGTTATTTGTACCAGTGTTTCGCACTTGCCTTTTCATATATTTGTTTGAGTGATTGGATAAGTATAGTTAACGGTCTGTTTACAGTTGTTTATTGTGTCTATATCGTATTACTTGATTTTTTAAAATTTCTGTTAAAATCTGCAGAGCCAACCCATCCCCACTCGGGGACGAAAACTTGCATCGTCATTGAGATTCAGACCATCAATGTTGGAGCCAACCCATCCCCACTCGGGGACGAAAACTGTCTGCCTGCAATTAAGCCTGTGATGATTGTTGAACCAACCCATCCCCACTCGGGGACGAAAACTTCCGTATGTGGTAAACTGTTTCGGGGGCATCAGGAGCCAACCCATCCCCACTCGGGGACGAAAATTAGAATTTTATTCAGCATACAGTTTTTTTTAGAAGGAACCAACCCATCCCCAAGCGGGGACGAAAATTCCTTTGTTTTGTTTAGTATCAGACAATATATGATGAACCAACCCATCCCCAAGCGGGGACGAAAATCCGTTGTAAGACCCGAGATTCCATTTTTGTCCAAGAACCAACCCATCCCCAAGCGGGGACGAAAATACTTTGTCAGCAGGTCTTTTTAAAATGTCTGACATGAACCAACCCATCCCCAAGCGGGGACGAAAACCTGTGATGCTGTACTGTTGATACTCTGAAATGCAGAACCAACCCATCCCCACTCGGGGACGAAAATTGTATATGGTGTTCAAGGTGAGTTAACTCCTTAGAACCAACCCATCCCCACTCGGGGACGAAAATTACTACTAGTCAGCACAGGAACCGGAGCAACTGGAGGAACCAACCCATCCCCACTCGGGGACGAAAACTTGAAAGGTTCGCCATTTACAATATCCAAACATAGGAACCAACCCATCCCCACTCGGGGACGAACTTGTTGTATACCAGGCGTAGGATTCCAATTCTTTTAGAACCAACCCATCCCCAAGCGGGGACGAAAATGTGACTGCCGTTAGTCCGGTGATATAAACTGTCAAGAACCAACCCATCCCCAAGCGGGGACGAAAATACTGCATCTTTGATTTGATGTCTTCAGGGAACCAACCCATCCCCAAGCGGGGACGAAAATTGTTCAAATTACCGCTTAAGTGTAACGGTTGGTAGGAACCAACCCATCCCCAAGCGGGGACGAAAACTGTGTGTTTCATTGGTTTCAAACTTTTTCTTTTCGGAATCACGCCATCCCAACCTGGGGACGAACACAATAGAGCAAGTCTTGTTGCACAACTTATCAAGAAATTAACCCATCTCCAAGTGGGGACGAAAATCTGGGCATAAAATGTATATTCTTCGGGGTTTAAACCGGAACCAACCCATCCCCAAGCGGGGACGAAAATGCAATTAAACCAACGATAACTCTTTTCTTATTTTTCGAACCAACCCATCCCCAAGCGGGGACGAAAAACCTACTTCGGTATTCACAAAATTGAGGATGTGCTCCTCAGAACCAACCCATCCCCACTCGGGGACGAAAATTTATTACAAAACTGATAAATAATAAAATTATTTTTGAACCAACCCATCCCCACTCGGGGACGAAAATTTTTCTGCCAATAGACACAGTAGTTTTGAACCAACCCATCCCCAAGCGGGGACGAAAATCCCATGTCTTTATCCTTTTCATGAGTATCATAATTTGAACCAACCCATCCCCAAGCGGGGACGAAAATTCGCAAGTCAAGTTGTATTCTTTGACGAACTCCTCAGAACCAACCCAACCCCAAGCGGGGACGAAAATTTGTTTTAAGCATAGTTTCCATTGAATGTCGCAACATTAAAGAACCAACTCATCCCCAAGCGGGGACGAAAAAAGCACCTGCCAAAATCGGTAGGTGCTTTGTCTTATGATATGAAATTTATGTGCTTTACTATGGAATACATACTGCGAATTTAATTTCAATAATTCTGCTTTAAAGATGCATAACTGTTGCCTTGACGGAGGTAATTTTAATTGCTATAATTTACTTTAGACGGGGGTGGTGTTTTGAAAAAGACAAGGCTGTTGAAAATTGTTCTCAAGCGGACGGGTGCAATCAAGCTTTTGTGCAGTTATGTTATCGTATTTTTTGCGGTGAGTGTTGCAATATGGATTTTCGAGCCGAACATAACTCGGCTTTTTGACAGCATATGGTACTGCTTCAGCGTTGCCACAACAATAGGCCTTGGCGATGTGCTTGCAACAACGCTTGTCGGCAGAGTGCTTTCAATCTTTCTTTCCGTATGTTCAATTCTCATCATTGCGGTAGTTCCCGGTGTAATCACAAGCTACTATGTGGAAAGTACAAAACTTCGTGCTGATGAAAGCAGTGCAAAGTTTCTTGATGACCTTGAGCATCTTCCCGAACTTTCAAAAGAAGAACTTACAGAGCTTTCCGAAAAGGTAAAAAAGTTCAATCGTAAAAAGTAAATTTAATAAATGCGGACATAAAAAAATCCCGACAGTATCAAAAACATACTGTCGGGATTTTGCTTTTAAAGAAATATATTAACTTATTTTATGAATCCCTGAACAATCAAAATCAGTACAAGAACAGGGAGTACATACTTGAAATACGGCTTTAAAGCCTTTGAAAATTTAATGCCTTTACCGGTGTTACACTCATCAAGGTAGTTGTCAAATCCCCAACCGAATTTTGTAACGCAGAAGAGGAGATAAACAAGTGAACCTACAGGAAGAAGGATATTGCTTACGAGGAAATCTTCCATACCGAGAACATTCTGACCGAAAATTTGGAAACCGCTCCAAATGTTGAAACCGAACACACACGGCAAACTTGCGATAAGAATGATGATTGTGTTGATAAGAACAGACTTCTTTCTGCTGATGCCGAACATATCAATCCAGAACGAAATGATGTTTTCAAACACGGCAATGATTGTTGAGAAGCACGCAAAAGTCATAAACAGGAAGAACAGGGTACCCCAAATTCTTCCGCCTGCCATATTTACGAACACATTCGGAAGTGTTACGAAAATCAGAGCAGGGCCTTGGTCGGGCTGAACACCGTATGAAAAACAAGCGGGGAAGATGATAAGACCTGCCATAATTGCAACAAATGTGTCAAGTGTGCAAATTTTGATTGACTCACTCGGCAGAGTGTGGTCTTTTGACATATAACTGCCGAAAATTTCCATTGCCGCAATGCCAAGACTGAGTGTGAAGAATGCCTGATTCATAGCGGATGAAATAACATTGCCAAGTCCGATTTCATTCACCTTGTCCAAATCGGGAATAAGGTAAAAGCTGAGTCCCTCACCTGCACCCGAAAGGAATAAGCTGTTGCCTGCGAGTACAAGAATGAGTATGAGCAACGCAATCATCATAACTTTGCTGACTTTTTCAATGCCCTTTTGAATACCTCTGCTGCAAACAAGGAATCCGAGGACGGTGATAATCGCCATCCAAATTACCATTTCAAGCGGATTTGACTGCAATTCGTTGAATACTCCGCCAACTTGCTCCGAGGTCATTCCGCTTTCAAATGAACCCGTCGCAAATTTGTAGAAGTAGCTCGTCATCCAACCCGAAACCGTGGTGTAGTACATCATCAAAAGATAGCATCCGAGCATACAGAACCAGCCGTGAATGTGCCACTTGCTCTTTGGCTTTTCAAGTTTTTTGTAGCCGAGAACAGCACTTTTTCTGCTCGCTCTTCCGACTGCAAGTTCCATTGTCAAAACAGGAACTCCCATAAGAACGAGGAAGATTAGGTACAAAAGTACAAATAGTCCGCCGCCGTTCTGTCCTGCAACATACGGAAATCGCCACACATTGCCGATTCCGATAGCGCAACCCGCACTTACAAGGATAAACCCAAGTCGGGATTTAAAATTTTCTCTTTCCATAAACGAATTCTCTCCTATAAAAACAGACCTTTAAATTGTACAAAAAATTCACACATTTGTCAAGATGTTCTGCTTTTAATAAATGAAGAATTTTCGCAAAAAAACCGCATAAATAAGCCGTTTTTCAGAGCAGAGGGTAGATAATGGGACAGTGGTTTATGGTATAATATTATTAAAGAAAAGGAAAGGAAAAACCTAATTAAAAGGACAATAACAATAATTGTTACTAAGTTAATGAAAGGCGGAAATTATTATGTTAATGAATTGTAAAAGAAAGATCCACGAAAAGCTTGTGTTTGAAAACGCACCGCAAAATCCCGAAGCAATCAAGGGTATCCGTGCATACCTTTTGGCGCTGCTTTCCTATGCAACGATGTCGAAGAGATGTGAAAACGCTGACTTTGATTTGCATATTGATATTGAGGGCGATGAAACGCTTTTTGAAACCGAAGACGAAAGTGCGGGCGAGATAATCCAGAAGCTCGGTAATCACGGCGGATTCACAATTGACATCACCTGCAGCGGAAAATTTGTGAATATCGGCAACTGTTCCGATGAGGGATTTATCACGGTGGCGTGTTTTCCCGACAAAGTTCCAAGCATTTTTGATTGCCTTGAAAATTCGGGAGATAAGGACTTCAAGTACGGAAAAATAGCTTATTTTGACGGCATTGATTTGTGGTTATCTCAGTACATTGACGATAAAACCTGTATGGACAATGTTTTTGATTTTGGCGACATTGTTGAGAAAAAGGACTTCGCAATTTCAAATTTGTGGAATAGTGAAATGTTTCTTGTTATCGCATTTGATTTTGAAAAGTATCACGATGAAGCTGAGGAAATCAAGAATATAATCGAAAGATATATTTATGTTGATGATGAAAAAGCATTTAAAAAGTGCCGCAAAAAGTGGGATGAGGAAATGATAATCGGAATTGACGGTGTGCAGTGGATTCCCGAAAATGTGGGAGAAATCGTTGCATTTACCGATGAAATCAACGAAATGCTTGCTCGCCTTGACAAGGATGAAGATGTAGGAATTGAATCGTATGGACTTTTCTGCAATATGGACGAGTTCTTCTCGGCGCAGATTTATGCAGACAATGAGGAACATTGCTTTAAAGTTGTTGCGGTTCAGTCCGTAGTATGAAAAAAGGGAAGGATTTCTCCTTCCCGATAAAAAGTTTGATTATTCTATTATGATGTTTTCAACGCCGTGACTGAGAATTACATTGATAAGCTCGTTTCTTGAATAATTTGTTTCTGCGGCTGTTTTGATTGCACCATTGATTGACGCAAATCCTGTTTTGTCTAATAAGTTGGTTGGAAAATGTAAGAACAGCAACGAAACAACATATGTATTTAATGAAAATATTATTCGGTACTACTACAACTTACATACCTTGGTAATAAATGCATTTTCAGACGATTCTAAAGACGCTACTTTTGAGAGAATTTATCTTTCGGAAAGTGATTTGAAGTAAACAAAAACGAGGAAGGCATAAAACCTTCCTCGTAATTTTTTACTATTTTGTTAAGTTGAAAAGTGAAAAATCAAAAATTAAAACTCAATTGCGTCTGTGAAATCGTCATCTGCATCATTTTCAGACTCGTCAAAATAATCGGCATCGTCAGAATCGCTTTCGTCTTCGGGAATGTCAATCATATCGAACTCGTCATATGTAACAGCCTTGTTGAGCTTGAAAAAGTTTGTCTGGCAGAAGTAACGGCAGACACGGATGTAGTTGAGAAATTCGGGAGTTTCATTCTCATAGTCCTCGGCAGAAACACCCTCTTTGATGATAAGCAGCATCTCGACAATCTGTGAGTTACTGATAAAGAAGTTGTTATGCTCCTCAAAAATTATAAAAATGTCGTCATCATCGAGGTCATATTTTTCGCAGGCATAAAGTGCCTCGCTCTTTGAATTCCTCACAACCCTGTAAATCTCAAAATCAATCATATCAGGCTCATCACAATCAATGTTGCCCATAACGCAGAGTTCAAGAAAAGTCTTGCTCATAACAGCCTTGTCGGCTAGTTCAAGGTCAAAGTGCTTTTCAAGCGAAATAATAAGCTCGTCCTGTGATTTCACACCCGGTGTGATGAGCGGCTTGTATCTTTTGATGAGTTTGTTTTTATAAAATTCCGAATTTTCATACTTTAATGAAAGATTAGCGGCAATGTTGTCAAATATATTCATTGTTATCTCCTTAAAAACAAGTGGATTTTTGTGTTTACAAGTAAATTATAATCGAATTAAACGACAAAATCAATATGCTTTTTGAATATAATGCCTAAACAGATTTATAAATCCGCAGTTTTCATTTATAATCTAAATATAGATTGAACGGTAAGGAGGAGAGTTATGAGCTTGTTTGATAAAATAAAAAAACAACAAACCCCCGAACAACCGAAAAACGGTGAATTAAAAAGTGATGTAAGCACAATTCTTCGCAGAACAGGTGTTCAGAACCGAAAGGAAATGTGCGAGCTTGAATATATGAAGGCGAGACGGCTTTTGAAAAATCCGACTGTTGAAACTGTTGCCCGTGCGAAAAATATAATGAACACTCTTGCAACCGAGTTCGATTATCTTCCTGCCGTATTGTGGATGGCTGAATTTTCCGTGAACGGTGTCAAAAATCCCGAACAGGCGGCTATGTGGTACAAAAAAGCCGCAGACCTCGGCAGTGTGAATGGAGCGTCAAAAATTGCAGATATTCTTATGGACGGCAGAGGTGTTACACGCAACCCGAAACTTGCAGTAGAGTACTATAAAATTGCCGCAGATAACGGCATAGCGTCAGCGTCATTCGCTTTGGGTGAATATTATGCCAAAACAGGCAATAGGGAAGAAGCCGTAAAAGCCTACGAAAAAGCAGTAAAAGGCGGATATAAAGATGCCGAAAAAAAGCTTGCCAAGTTGAAGAAAAAGTTTTGATTCTAATATAATTCTGTATTAGAATAATTGTGTATTGGTAAACGCAGTTCAATTGAAAATAGAAAGTTGAAAATTATGGTCGGGTATATGGATTGCAAAATGAAAATCCGTGTTGCCCGACTATATTATATATAAAAGTATATGCGTGTCAGTATGGGCATTCATCGGACGCCCAACGAGCGCCCTTACCGATATAATAAAAAAATTCTTGACATATATATAACTGCGTGATATAATGACAATGTTGTAAATAAGCGGATGTAGTTTAGTGGTAGAACTTCAGCCTTCCAAGC
>OIYR01000048.1_pt1 | contig 71027 bp, 74 predicted proteins | sample 1588221 | NCBI WGS metagenome assembly OIYR01 (sample SAMN03283292) | human gut metagenome | biome: human-associated habitat; material: feces | host: Homo sapiens | place: Peru | collected 2012
TCATTACCATAGAAGTTATTGGATCTTCTACTGATACAGTAAATGTTGTTGTTTTAGTAATTCCATTTTCTGTATAACTTATTGTTAGTGGTAATTTTGTATTTTCTTTGCTTGAATCAAATCCACTTATCATTTCTTTTGTAATATCTATTATTTCTGTAGTTCCTGTTGCCCTTGTTATTTTTAATTTTCCACCTGTTGTGTCTAATGTTTCTTTAACATTATATTTTACTTTCGTTGGTAATGTCTCTATAGCAACTGATTGTATTGTGTTTGTTATTGTTATAGGATAACTAGTTGTTCCTATTATTCCGTTGCTTGCAGTATATTTTAAAGTTAATGTTTTACTTACTTTATTGTCTTTTCCATATTCTGAGATTGTTGGGTTCATATTTAATGTCCCACCATCTTTTTCAGTTATTGTTGCTGATGTTATTGGTTCTTCTTTTGTTGTTCCATCTGTATATGTTAGTGTTATTTTTCCTCCTGTTAAATCTATTTGGTCTCCATGATTATATTCTGTTTTTGTTGGTTTTGTTATTGTAACTTTTGATATCTCATTTTCTAGTTTTACACTTAAGTTTGTTGTGAATGTTTTTCCATTTGTATAACTATTTGTATCTTGGTTTGTGTATGTTACTGTTAAGTTTTGATCTGTTAATGATGTTTTATTATATCCAGTTACCATGCTTTCTGTTAGAGCTACTGGGGATTTTGCTCCTGCCTTTGCATATGTTACTGTATATGAAATATCATTATCATTAATTAACTTTTCTATTTCGTCATTATATGTTCCAGTTATTGCATTTGGGGTAATGCTTATTCCTGTTACATAGTCTTTCACATTAATAGTATATTTTTGTGTTTTTCCTCCATATGTTACTGTTAATTCTTGATCTCCTAATTTTGTTTTGTCATACCCTGTAACCATGTTTGATGTAATTGGTATTGTTGTTGTTCCACTTCCTTTTGTTATCTCTAATTGACCTGTAGTTACATCTAAATTTTCATTGTATTTATATTTTGTTTTTGGAGTTTTATTTATTCTTATTGCTGTTACTTGATCTTCTACAGATACATTGTATGTTGTCGTTTTAGTAATTCCATTTTCTGTATAACTTACAGTTAATGGTAATTTTGTATTTTCTTTACTTGAATCAAATCCTGATACCATTTCTTCTGTTAGTTCTTTTATTTCTGCAATTCCTGAAGCTTTTATTATTTTTATTTCACCATTTGTAACATCTAACGCATCATTTACATTATATTTTGTTTTTGTTGGTGTTGTATGCATTGTTATTGATTTTATATAGTCTTTTATTGTTATTGGATAATCTACTGTTCCTGTAACATCATTTTGTGTTGTGTATTTAAATGTTAATGTTTTACTTACTGTATTTCCACTTCCATATTCTACGGATGTTGGGCTCATATTTAATGCCCCACCATCTTTTTCTGTTATTGTTGCTGATGTTATTGGCTCTTCTTTTGTTGTTCCATCTGTATATGTTAGTGTTATTTTTCCTCCTGTTAAATCTATTTGGTCTCCATGATTATATTCTGTTTTTGTTGGTTTTGTTATTGTAACTTTTGATATCTCATTTTCTAGTTTTACACTTAAGTTTGTTGTGAATGTTTTTCCATTTGTATAACTATTTGTATCTTGGTTTGTGTATGTTACTGTTAAGTTTTGATCTGTTAATGATGTTTTATTATATCCAGTTACCATGCTTTCTGTTAGAGCTACTGGGGATTTTGCTCCTGCCTTTGCATATGTTACTGTATATGAAATATCATTATCATTAATTAACTTTTCTATTTCGTCATTATATGTTCCAGTTATTGCATTTGGGGTAATGCTTATTCCTGTTACATAGTCTTTCACATTAATAGTATATTTTTGTGTTTTTCCTCCATATGTTACTGTTAATTCTTGATCTCCTAATTTTGTTTTGTCATACCCTGTAACCATGTTTGATGTAATTGGTATTGTTGTTGTTCCACTTCCTTTTGTTATCTCTAATTGACCTGTAGTTACATCTAAATTTTCATTGTATTTATATTTTGTTTTTGGAGTTTTATTTATTCTTATTGCTGTTACTTGATCTTCTACAGATACATTGTATGTTGTTGTTTTAGTAATTCCATTTTCTGTATAACTTACAGTTAATGGCAATGCTGTATTTTCTTTACTTGAATTAAACCCTGATACCATATTACTTGTAATAGTTTTAATTTCTGGATTTCCAATAGCTCTTACAATTTTTATTTCACCATTTGTAACATCTAATGCATCATTTATATTATATTTTGTTTTTGTTGGTGTTGTATGCATTGTTATTGATTTTATATCATTAATTATTGTTATTGGATAATTTACAGTTTTTGTTGCTTCATCTTCTTTATATGATATTTTTAATGTTTTTGAATATTTGTTATCTACAAAATTTGTTTCATCTGGGCTCATGTTAACAGTACTTCCATCATTTTCTGTAATCATATCTGCTGTCATTGTTATATTTTTTGTTGTGCCATCAGTATATTTTACCAATATTTTTCCACCTGATAAATCTAGCTTTAAACCATAATTATACTGTGTTTTACTTGGTGGTGTTATTTCTATTGATTGTGCTTCATTATCCACATTTACTGTAAATGTTTTTGTAATTGTATCTGTTAGAGTATTTCCATCTGATAATGTGTATTTAGCATTATATTTAACTGTTACTGTCTGTGTACCTAGTTTTGTTGCACTATATCCACTAACCATGTCAGAGGTTAAAACTGTATTTGTCATATTTCCAGATTTCCATATAAAGTCTAGTTTTCCTCCTTTTAAATCAAGTGCTTCTCCATATTTATATGATGTTTTGATAGGTTTTACTAATGTTGAATTTGAAATATAATTATATGCTTCTACATCTATTGTATTACTTGCTGTTGCTGTTCCTAGCTTAACTGCTAAGTGTTGTTTACTTCCTGTAGTTGATGGATTATATGTAGATACTGTAACACTTCCATCTGGAAGATCAATATTTGCTTTTCCTCCACTTCCTAGCGTAACCTGCACAACTGCTCCTGTTAAATCTAAGTTTTCTCCTTGTTTATACACTGTTTTTGTTGGCTGCTTTGCTAGCGTTATACTAGATATTGTATCATTTACCGCTACAGATTGCGTTACTGTTTTTCCTTCATATGTAAATGTTATTTTTTGAATTCCACTAATTGGAACTGTTCCTGTTGTCGATGTTTTTGTAAAGTTTGCAGAATTAACATTTGCTGTGGTTTCGCTTTTGCTAACTCCACTACTTGAAGGTGTTAGATTTATCGTTGCTCCACTCTTTTTAGTTGCTTTTAATGCCAGTCCAGTAAAATCAAATGTTTCGCCATGATTATATTCTACCTTACTCATTGGTGTTGCTACTGCTAAAGATTTAACTGGGTCTGTTACGTTTAGCTTAAGTGTTGTTGTTTTTCCTTTGTAACTTATTGTTATTGTTTGATTATTTACGTCTGCTTTTCCTGTTGTTGGGTTTGTTATTTTGACATTTGGGTCTGTCATGCTTATATCTTCTGTTGTACTATCATCATATGTTACTTTTAGCACTCCTCCTGATAAATTTACCATGTCACCATGCTCATATGTCGTTTTACTTGGATTTGTTTTTACTGATATTGAATTTACTGTTTTTTCTTTTTCTGCGAACCCTTCTGTTGCTAAATATTTTGTATTTGTTATATATGTTGGACTCGTTCCATCTATATCCTGTGCAATTCTTTGTTTATATCCTGTTTGTGAAGATGCTGTTGGTTTAAGTGAAATCATATCTGATGTTATTTCCTTACTTCCATCTAATTTCCATTGTGATGGGTCTACTAAATAGAAATATACTCTAAATATTCTTAACTCTGAGCCAAAACTAGCACTTGATTCTCCATCATCTGCTGCACACCACCAATCTGTAGTTGTACCTAGCATTCTTATACTTCCGTTACTTACAGTTTTTGTTTGGAATGTAAAGCAATCAGAATTTGTCTCCGTTACTCTTGCTACTGATGTATTTGCTGCTCCTGTATCTTTTCTTGCAGTTGCAAACTTACTTGTATCATAGCTTAAAGACATATCGAATGATCCTATATATGTATCTGCAATTGCTGCATATTCTACATAAAATACATAGTTTCCACTAGAACTTTTTGTAATATTTGATACTCTTAATACATTGTATTTATCTTGTCCATCTTGCTGATATGCTGCAAAACTTAGACAAGGTGAAAATACATTGAATAAAAGTAATACAATTAAAATAACGGATAACATTTTTTTCATTTTATTTTTTTTATAATTTTCCATTTTTTCTCCTTTACTCTTTATAATCTATTATTGTTATCATTTGGTCTGTATTTGTTACAGCATATTGTAGTGATTCTAGTCCTATTGAGCCATATTGAACGATATCATATTTAGAATCATATCCTTCTTCACCTGCACTTAAGTCCATATGATCAACCAGCTCTTGAATATCTTCTAGTCCAATAACTCCGGTCTCTGTTTATATCTCCTGCTATAAGTACTTTATTTTCCAAATCTATAACTCCATTTTCAGTAACTTCTATGTTTTTTATTATGCAATCTAGAAATCCTTTTTTATCTACTTGTAAATCATAGATTCCTGGAATTACATATATTTCGTAGCTTCCATCTGGGTTGCTTTGTTCATATTGATCTTTTTCTATTTGGTCTAAATCATTGTATGTTTTTGGATTTTCATATATCTCACCAAATATGTCTTTTAATTCATCCCAGTTGAATTTTCCAGTTTTATATATATTTAAATCTGTAGTTTTATCTATATCTGGATTCTCGTTTTCCTCTATAGTATCGTATTTTATACTACCTCTTATGATTCCATATGGTCGGTGTATACTTATTTTATATGTTTCTTGTGTTTTTCCATCTTCAGCAGTAACAGTTACCTCTAACAAAGTGTCTGGTTCTCCTAATTTATTTAATGTTACAGGCATTTTTGTTTTATTTAATAGGTCTTTTTCTTCATAGATTATTGTTTTACCATCTTCAGCTTTTTTTGGCACTTTTATTTTCATTGTACTTTTTTCATCAGAAACTTCTGCTTCTATATTCATCTCATCTATATATTCATTTAATTCTAGTGAATATTCTTTATTTTGCTTATCAAATGTTGGTACTAAATTATATTCTTTATATGTAGAATTGTCTGTTTGTGTACTTAGTATTAAATTGTTCAGCGTTGCATTATTTGAAGCCGTTTTATTTGTAAAAATAAATGTACTAGGATCTTCGTAACAATCTTGTATATTTGTATTTATTTTTATACCTGTTGTTGGACTTGTTGTTTGATCTTCTATTAATTTAAAATTTGTTATATCTAAAGTATCTGTTTTCATTTTGAAACTCATTTTTCCTAGTAACACACTTTTACCTGAACTTATTAATGTTTCATTTTTTATATTTTCACTATCTTCTACTGGTGGATTAAATGATATTATCATTCTTATTCCAGTTGTATCTCCTGATGTATATGGAATAGTTATTATATCTAATTTTTCACTAAATTCATTTTCAAAAGCAAAGTATTCATTTTCATCATCTGTTTCAACATTTGTTGTTAAATTAGATAGTGCATACTTTGAGCCATCATATGCAAATCTTACATCAAAGCCTTTGAAATCTATGTCATTTGCCCACAATTCAAATGTTAATTGTTTATCGCCATTGTTTGTTTTTTTGATTTCAACTGCTCTCATTTCTATGTTTTGGCTTTTACTAGGATCAAGAGTAGTAGCTTGAACAATATTTGTTCTTATAATTAAAGATATTAAAAAAACTATTGTTACAATTATTGCTTTTAATGTTTTAGGTCTTATTTTTTTTTTATTTAATACTTTCAAACCACTACTCTCCCTTCCTTAATTTTTTACATATACATATTCATTATATTTTATATACATATATTGTCAATAAATGTAGTTTTATGTAATTTATTAGATTTTATTGGGGATTTTTTTGTTTTTGATGTTTTTTTCTTTTATATTAAATTTCCTTGATATTTATATTACATTATTTCGTTTTTTATCTTTCTTTTGCATTTTTCTAAACTTTATTAATGTAACAAAATAGTAAAAGAAAAAGAACCGGTAAAATAAATGTTTTTACGTACATTCATTTTTCCAATTCTCTTTAAAAATTAATTTTATTTATATAAATCAACTTTTATTAACTAAATTTATATATTATTCAAATAATCAAACCTACCAAAAAGCTAATGTATCTATTATATAGAAATACTATGTTAAATTTTATTGGTTTTATATTATGGATATATATTTACGTTTTGTGTCATAGTATATACTTCTAAATTTTTTCTTTCTTTTAAAAAAATATTTGAGTACAGAGCAATAAGTAGAAAAAAAACAACACTAATATATAATATAGCTTTCTGTTTAAATGAGAGTTTCATAACATCACCTATATTTAAATATATTAGTATTGCTTGTTTATTATTTTAAAATTTATAAAATGTAATTAATGTTATTGCAATTATTCTTAGGATTTTCCAAAAAAACATTTGAATTAGTGCAAAAGGAGTTAAGAGCTTAGTTGAAAAATTATACACATTTTCCACTTTTTTTACATTAATTTCATCAACATTTTTTCTTCTAAATATTCTTTTGATAATTTTAGTGCTCTACTTATTACCCATAGTTCAAGAATAGTTCTTATAACTAATGGAAAAATAGCAATAATTAAATATACTAGATAAAATTTTTGTATGTTTACTTTAAGAAAAAATAATAGTAAATATACAACAAATATTACAACCTCCAAATTTGAAAGAATAAAATTTAAATTTTGTAGTATTTTAGGTTGTATAGAATGTATACATTCATGTGCTATAACACACAACCTTTCATAATTACTTTTTTCATTTTGCCTATCTGAAAGATATATAGTGTTATTAAGATATACGTAATAGTTTCCTTTTATATCTTTATCAAAAATAGATTTAGTTTTTTTATTATCTAATTTATTTAAAATATCTTTTGCAATAATATCACTACTAGGAAGTTTTCCTATTATATCATCAACTTCTTTTCTAATATTACTCTTTTTATTAAATACCTTTATATTATCAAAAAAACTCATATAAAAACCCCTTAAAAATCTACAATATCTTTTAAAGCATCTCCAATTATTTTTTGCATATCAGCAAGCATAACATTTATTTTCATTTCATTTTCAAGTAGTTTTCTTGATGTTTCATTTTGTATAATAATTGAGTAAAGATTTTGCATTTCATCTAACTTTTCTTTACTTTGTTCTTTTCCATCAATATATTCCATTTGATAATTTTTTTGTCTTTCTTTAAAATCCTTTAACCTATCATATGCATCTTTTTCCTCTTTTAATTTGTTTTTTAATTCTACATATTCTCTAAATTCAGGTGTATCTTTAAAGGCTCTTACCATTTCATGTACTTTATCATAAAAATTCATTTATTATCACCTTGTCCTTTCTTATTTCATTATATAACAAAAAAAGCAAAATGCCAATATTTTATATTAACATTTTGCTTTTATTTTATCTACTATTTGAATAATCCTTTTAATCTATCATTTGCTGATACTAATTTATTATACTCTTTTGAAGTTAAGTTTGAATTTCCAGCGTTATAATTATTTATTTCATCTTGCATTATATACATAGTTTTTATATTTTTAGAAGAAAAATTAGTCCAAACAAAAATAGGAGTGTTTACTTTCATATCAACAACTGTATCTATAATTTCTCCCTTTTTGTTTTTCTTAATTTTTTTTGTAAATTCTATATTTGCAATAACACTTGATCTATTATCATCTGATACATAACTACCAAAAAAATCTCCTAAAGAATATATTGAATAAATATGATTTGTTTTTTCATCATTAACTTGTACCTGATCTTCTACTTGTCCTTGAACAACCATTGAACCTGTTCCAAGAACTACATTTACCCCATTATTAAATAACAACTCAACATTTTGTTTTTGCTCACCTGAAGTAAGAAGACTATCTTCATTTGGATCATTTAGGTATGCTATTATATAATCAACATTTTTTGAATTTAAATATTCAATATCACTTTTTATATCATCTTCATTTAATGTATTAACTAAATACTTTTTACCATTAGCTATTTTAACATTAGATTTTGTTGCATACGATAATATTCCAATATTTATTTCATTTTTAGAAATAACTAAAGGTTTATTTCTTTCTTTACTTTCATTTATTCCAACTTGTTCGATAGATGCTTCTTTTAAATTATTTATTGTATTTATAACACCCTTTTCACTTTTATCCATTGCATGATCTGTTGCAGTAGCTACTGCAGAGACATTAAGTTCTTTTAAAGTATCTAATAACTGAGTTGGAGCATTATACACACTCTTATTACTATAACCTAAAGATTTGTCAGCAACTGGAGTAGATAGGCTTGCAACAACAACATCAAAATTGTTTAATTTTTCCTTAACACTTTCTATTCCTTCACTAAAATCATAAGTATTTCTTGATTTAGATGAATTAATAATTGAACTAGTTAAGTATATATCACCTAATCCTGCAAATTTCAAGTTATAATTTTCTGTAGTTGATTTATCAGTCTTCTTAAAAAAAACATTCATAACACTATTAACTGAATTGTATAACCACATTTTATCTTTATCTTTTTTTCCTAGAGTATACATTATAAGTGAGTATGTTTGATATATAGTAAATATTGCTATTATACCCCATACAATCATTTTTAATATATGTTTTCCTTTAACTTCATTTTTTGTTTTTTTCTTCTTATTATATAAAATTTTTTCTTCTATATTATTATCGTTACCATTTCTTCCTACTCTCATATAGCCTCCTAAATATATTTTAATATATATTTAAAGCTATTATACAACAAATATAGTAGTTTATGCAACATATTTTTTAATTAATTGTCAATTCATGCTACTACATATTTGCATTTGTATAGGAGACAATTTAGAATTTTGGGCATTTACTAAATTTGTCATATTTTGAATTATTTCTGATTGATATTTACAATCTTTATCATTTACAATGTGTTTTTGCATATTAGCTATACTTTTACATATACTTTTCATGTTATTTAAATCAAATTTTTCATAGGATTCATACCACTTTTCGCATAACTGGTTAAACTTACTGGTTTTATTTAATAATTTATTTACACCATTTTCTATTTTTATTTTAAATGATTTACTAAACACATAATCTTTCATATCTTTTATAATTCGTGAAATAATAGATGAAAAAATATTTTTCTTTAAATATTTATTTGATATAATATCTATACCTGCGGATAATGCAGATGATAAACCTCCATTAAAAACAACTCTACTTATTTGTGAAATATCTGATATAGCATTTTTTGGAAGTTTCAAAATTTCTAATCCCTCCCTTATACTACTTTTTACTGCTATCTTAACTATATTTTTAAAATCTCCTGTTTTAAACGCTTCTTTAACATCAAGTGCAACTTGTCTTATGCTATCATTTATTGGAAGAGACTTAATAATATAACCAATGCTATTGTCCACTACTTTAGTAACCAAACTTGAAAATTCATTTCTATTTCTTTTTTCTTGAAAAGTTAAGCATTCATCTAAATTATTATTTCTATCTAATTTTATTATATTTTCCATTTTTATCACCTTTCTATTTACTATTTGTTATTTTTTCTTCTTTTATTGATAAAAAATTAAATACTTTTTCTTCTGTTTTATAACCTAGAGGATTTTCATATAATATTCCATTTATATATGCTTCTAATGTTCTTATATATTTAATACAAACAAATTTATTTTCATAATTTAAAATTGATTTTATTTGTCTTATATCTAGAGAATAAACTCCATTTTTATTAATTATTAATTTTAACTTATCCTTTGGTATTTTAAGTTTATTATAAATAAAATCTAAATATATTTTTGACTGTTTAATGCTAATATAATTAGGATTTGTTACAAATATTATCTCATCAACTATATCCATCAGTATTTTGTAATTTGAATTTAATGTATAATTAGGCAAATCAAAAATAACGTAATCAAATCTACTTTTAAGATAAAAGGTTAAATTTTGCATTTGAGATTTACTAATTTTTAATCTATTATCTGTAAGTTTTATATCCGAATTCATAAGCCACAAATTTTTACAAACATTTGATTGAGAAATACTTTTTGAAATATAATCATAATTCATATCTTCACCTGTAAAAAAATGTTTAATATCGAAATTAAAGCAATTTATATTGTTAATTATATCTAAACATGAATTTTTATCATCAAATGAAACTAAAACAACTCTTTTCTTAGTCTTTTTTGCAATACTATTAGCCATTAAAGATGATATAAATGATTTTCCAGAGCCATTAGATCCAAACACTGTTATTTTCCTTTTATCATCACTATTATTAGATTTTTTATACACAGTCTTATACACAATTTTATTTTCAGTGTTTATTTGTTTATATATAACTTCCATATCAATTTCATTGCCCTCAATAATATTAAATACTTCATTTGCAAATAAAAATTCTTTTATTTCTTTTTCCAACTTATCAATAATTATTATAATTCTATTTTTAGTATTTATCTTTTTTATTTTTCTTATATATTCAAGATAATTCATGTTTCCAGACAAATCTAATCTAGTTAAGATAATGTAATTATTATTGTATTTTTCTATATATGATATAATATCTTCTTTATATACAAAATCATAATTATATACCTTATCTTTATACCTTAAATCCAATTTTTCTTTTATTTTCTTATTATTTAAAGCCACTAATATTTTTATTATTATCACCCTCAATCAATTCTTTTTCATAATTTGTTGCTTCAATTAATATTCTTGTATTATTATTATTAAAAGCAACCATTGCCTCACCTTTATTTAATAATTTTATTTCTTCCAATATTTCATTATCTATACCACTTATTTTACTCAATACATTTACATCATTAAAATCTAATTTAAACACTACTTTAAAAAAACAATTATTTAGTATACTTTTCCCATAATTTACATTTTTTTTATCGAATAAATCTGAGATATCTTGTGTTATTATTATAATCCCAGTATTTAATTTCCTTATGGTTTTAAATAATTCAAAAATATATTTTAAGAAAATATTATTATTACTATGTGTAACATATTTCCATACTTCATCTATATATACTAGGTTATTTATCTGATTTTTATCAAAACTTTGTACCTTTAATTTTAATATAATTTTTTCTAAAATATATTTTATAACTTTACAGGTATCAAATAAGTTTACATTACTTAAATCAAATAAAGTTAACATGCTACTAAAATCAACATCAGTTACCCCAAAAAGAAATGGATATTTTTTTCTTGCCTCTATAAACTTCATTTTAAGCAAATCTGATTTCAACTCAATTTCTAAATCATTTAAAGTTGGAAAATCATTACATGATCTTATTACATTATTTAAATATATTTTATTTTTTTCTTTAATGTATAAAGATTTTAAATCGAAATTTATATGAAATTTTTTATATGCTTTTAAAGTATAGTTTTCTAATTCCTTTTTACTTACCTCATCTGTAATATCAAGAATATTGCATAAGAAATTAACAACTTCTTTTATTTTAAATTTAAAAAAATTTTCTCCATATTTTGTTATTTCATAGTCAGTAACTTCTAATATATTTAAATGATTATTTGAAAATGAAAAAATATTTCCTCCAAGTTTTTTTACAATATTATAGTACTCTCCCTCTATATCAAAAATATATTGTTTTTTACCATTTATAAAATGTCTAATTATTAGCATTTTGGAGAAAAAAGACTTTCCAGCACCACTACTACCAAGTATACACATATTTGAATTTAAAAAACTTTTCTTAAACATATCTATATTACATATAACGTTATCTCTTAATATTTTTCCAAATATCACTCCGTTTTTATCAAAAATTGTTCTTGTATAAAAAAAGAATAAATTACATAGTGAGTTAGTTGTAAAATTTCTAAAGTTCTGTTTTAATAAAGGATGTTCACATTTAGCAAGTGGCAGAGATAAAATATATTCGTCTAGATGTCTAAAATTTGCAATTTTGGAATAAATTTGATTTGAATAAAGTTTACTCTGAAATCTCTTTAACATTTTTAGTAATTCATCATCTCTATCAGAATAAAAAGTAAGAATAAAATTTATATAAAAAATTTCTTGATTATTGATTTGTATTTCTTTTCTAAGCATTGCAGCGTCGTCTTGAGATTTTTCAATAACATCAATATCTATTTGCGATCCCTTAGCTGTCTTAATTTCTGACTTTGATATTGATATTGAATTTGTAAGTTCTCTTAATATTTTGTACGTATCTTGCTTTTTTATATATACAGACATAGTATATTCTGTATCTTTAGGAAAACTTTCAAGAATAGATAAAAAGCTATTACATTTTGGAAAATCATATATAATAATGCTTGCAATGTACTTATCATCAACCTTTATATATCTAAAATCTCTATTATCAATAAATGAAGGATAAATATAATCTTTACTAATCATTATTTTATTTCCCTTTTATTTATACACTCATATAAAATTAGCTCGATTTCGTTTTTTCCAATAATTCTTTTAACATTACAACCGCAATTTTTAAAAATATCTATCATTTTGTCAATATTTTCTACTTGATCTTGTTTTTTTAAAGCAACTATAAGATAGTACTTTGAATAATATATTTTGTCATCTTTTATTTTTACTCTCATATCACTGAAATACTTTGAATTTATTTGATTAAACTTATTTGAATTAAAAACTTGATTAAAATCTATTTTTTTATTAATAACTAAAACTTGAAAATCAACGTTTATTTCTCTTAAAAACGTTGTGTAAACACTAGAAATATTTTTTTGTATATCATTTGATATATTTATAATTGGGATTGGATCTATTTCATATATATATACATGTCTAAAATTTTCATTTTCCTTAGTTAAAATATACTCATCTTTTATATCAACAATGTTATATATACTTTCTATATCCCCTAATTTTTTAAATTTTAAAATAAAATCACCACCTTTGAAAAAAAGAAGAAAAAATCAATTACAATATACCATTTTTATTTTCTGTTGTCAATTATTTCAATTTAACTTTTCGCCGCAAGTTTCGACAAAAAAATATTATTCACAGAATTTTAACTTTAGCATATAATTAATATATACATAGAAAAAGGAGATGATTGTAGTGAATAATTCTAATTCTAATTCTAATCAAAATCAAATGTTAAATTCCAAATTAATGGATTTATTATCAACAATAGATAAAAATAAAATAGAACAAGTAAGTAGGATGGTACAAAATATGTCAAGTGATGATTTATCTAATTTAGTAAATATGCTTAGTAAATCTCAAAAAAAGAAATAGTATGAATAATGTATATAATACGGCAACACAGGAAACTAAAACAAATGAAAATAATGAAGCCTTATCAAATCTAATTCAAAGCATACAATCTAAACTAAATGAAAAAGAAATCAATAATGAGACAAATAACACAAATAATATTGATAACTCACCTATCCAAAATACAAGTGATAATACTCAAAATTCAAATTTTGAGTTTTCAAATATATTAAACATACTTGGAAATATAAATAACAATAATGAAAATTCTGACTTTAACTTTGGAAATCTTGATCCTAAATTATTTAACAAAATTCAGCAAATTATAATAAATATAGGGAAAAAAGATCCAAAGAAAGATTTATTAATATCTTTGAAACCATTTCTAAGAAAATCAAGACAAGATAAATTAAATGAATACATAACAATACTCACAATAATAAAAGCTTTTGAAGCATTTAGGGATAAAGGTAGTGATAAAAATGTATAATCAAAATTTATATTATCAAAATTATTATTCAAATTATAACACACCTTATGGTAATCGTAGACTCAATTTTCCTCCTCCATACACTGCCTTTTATTATCCCTATACACAAAATCTACCACACTATCAAAATTTTAACAATACAAAAGATTCTAAAGTAACAAATAGTGATACTTTAGAATCTACTTCTATTTTACAAAATTCAAATATTCAAAATGACGATAAACAAGATGATAATTCAAAAAACGAAAGAAAAGAAAACTTTAAACTTGGTCCTATCGATATTTCAAAAGACATAATATCTATTTTTGGATTCAAAATAGCAATAGATGATCTAATACTTATTGCATTAATACTTTTTTTATTTTTTGAAACAGATTGCGACTATTCAATCCTAATTGTTTTAGGTTTAATGTTATTTAATATTTCATCTAGTAGCTTAGATCTTTTTTAAAATTATTTTCTAAGCTATTTTTTGAAGATATTACCATACTTTTTTCATAATATTTTACTAGTAAATCATCAATTTTTGTACTAGTCTCATATATTTTATCATAAGAATCATTTAACCTTAATTGATTTTCTAGTTTACATTTTAAAATATTTATTTCTTCTATTATCATACAACCATCTCCCATTTTTTTCATAATAATACCATTTACCCCATTAATTGTCAACATTTTTTGTCGAACAATCCATCGCAACTTTCGACAAAAAAATAGACATACACTTTATAATATATGTCTATTATATGCTATTTTTAAAATTTTATCCAACTATTTACCTTTTACTACTGAAATCACTTGATTTTCAACATTTAAATCTTTTAAAAATTCTTTAATGTCTTCTGGCTTTATTTCATTTAATATTTTTATATCACAATATAAATCTTCACCATATAAAGAATGTTCTATAATCCTTCTATAACTACTATTTAAGTTATCTGCTGAAAACTCAGTATAGCCAATTTTCTTTTTCTTTACTAGATTAAATTTATCTATATTAATTTCATCATCCTTTATTTTTTCTATATAATTAATTATATCCTTTTTCAAATTATCAACCTTAGTAGAACTTGCACTTATAATTACATGTGAAAAATTATCTGTACCTTCATAATCAAATGATATTTCATCAGCAACTATTCCTTTATTATATTCATCTTCATAGAAATCTGATATTTTTGAAAAATATAAATCAGAGATTATTTCACAAATAATTTGTCTTTTTATATTTTCATATTCACTCACAACATTTAATTTATAACCTATACATAGAAGTGGCATATATATTTCCATTTCTTTTATAATTTCTTTTTTGTTAATCTCCTCTGGTTCATGAACAATATATTTTTTAATTTCTTCATGGCTTATATTATTTTTGTCATACTTTTTTATATTTTTTTCAATAAGATCAATGGTTTCTTCAACATCTACATCACCAACTACAATAAAGAACATATTTTGAGGACTATAAAATGTATTATAACAAGTATATAATAGCTCCTTATTGATATGTGAAATAGTTTCAACTGTTCCGGCTATATCAATTCTAATTGGATGGTTTATATACATCGCTCTTAAAGCATTAAAATATACTGAGAACCCAGGATCATCATCATACATCCCTATTTCTTGACCAATTATCCCCTGTTCTTTTTCTACATTTTCATCTGTAAAATATGGCTCTTTTATTAATTTTACTAACATTTCAATAGATTCCTTAAATTTATCTATTGTTTCAAAATAAAAAACAGTTTGGTCAAAAGAAGTATACGCATTTGATGATACACCCATTTTACTAAATAAATCTAATGCATTAGCACCTTCTTTTTCAAATAATTTGTGCTCTAAAAAATGTGCTATTCCATCTGGAACCTTTATCCTTTTGCCAGTTGTTATATCAACAAAATCATTTATTAAAGATCCATATTTAGTTCCAAATAATCCAATTTTTTTACTAAATCCCTCTTTTTTACATATATACACTTTTAAACCGTTATCAAGAGTAGTAGTATAAGTCTTTTCACCTAATTCATTACTAACATTTACTGTAATTTTACGCATTATTTTCACCTCCCAAAAAGTATATTTTTTCAATAGTTATTTTACCAGCTATATCAATAATATCCTGTTTTGTAACCTTTTCAAACTTATCTACCATTTGTTCTAAAGTAAGTGAATCGTTTTTTAGTGAAAATAGATTAGATATAAACATTTTTGATAGTGCAATTTTTGAATCATTCCATTCTTTTAAATCAGATATTATACTCTTTTTAGAAGCCTCAAATTCTTCATCTGAGATTTCTCCATCTTTTATTTTGTTTATCTCATTTTCAAGAACCAACTTTGCTTTTTCATAATTTTCTTTCTGAATTCCGGCATATATAATTATAATATCCTTAAATCTATAATATCTTGATCTTACGGTATATGCAAGTGATTCTTTTTCTCTAAAATTTTGAAACAACTTAGAACTTGGTGTACCTCCAAGTAAAGCATTATATACACTTAATTTATAAAAATCATTAGAATTTGGATTATTAATTCTTAATCCATATGAAAGTACACTTTGAGTTGTTTGTTGTGATTCTTCAACAACTTCTTGATTATGATTTAACTTTCGATTATATATTAATTCTTTATAATTTAATTTTGAAACTAATTTATTATTAAAAATATTATTTACTTTTTCTTCAATATCCTCATATCCAAGAAGATTTCCTGATATAATAAAAGTTATGCAAGAATTAGAAATAACTTCATTATATCTTTTATATAAATCACTACTAGTAATCTTGTATATATCATCTTCATCACCATATACATATGTACTGAAGGGTTCATCTTTACACATTAATTCTTCCATTTTTCTTATACCATAACGTAATTTATCATCTTTTACTTCTCTTATTTTATTTAATATAAAATCTTTTTCTCTCTCTACAACTTCTTCATCAAATGCTCCATTCAAAACATTTGGATTATATATAGCATCATACAAAAATTCTAAAACTTCATTTACAACATCTGTATTATTAGGTAAATATTTTTTATTAATGCATTCACCTCTAAATTCTATGTTATATAAATCTCCAAACTTCTCGATTCCTATATCAAAATTAGCTCCATATAAAGAGTAAAGGTACATTTGAATTTCCTTTTGAGTTTTAAATTTCTTGTTAGATTTTCCAAGAACTGCAGATAATAGTGCGTTTTCAGAAATTTGCCTTTTATTTACAGGCATTGTAAAATTTATAGAGAAATATATACTTTTAAACTTCTCACTATTTATTTTATAAATATTATTCATTCTATCACCTCAAAAATAAAAGCCAAGGTACAAAACTTGGCTACTCTTATTATGCTAACAGTTGTTTTACCATATCACTAACAACTTTACCATCAGCTTTTCCAGCAATTTTAGGTCTTATTTCTTGCATTACTTTTCCCATATCTCTTGGAGAAGCTGCACCAGTTTTTTCTATTGCTTCACTTACTAATTTTTTTATTTCATCTAATGTTAATTGTTCTGGTAAATATTCTGTTAATATTTCAATTTCTTTTTCAATTTTAGAAACAATATCATCTCTATTTGCCTTTTTATAATCATCTAAAGATTCCTTCCTTGATTTTATTTGCTTTGCAACAATTGCTTCCATTTCACTTTGAGTAAGAACTTTTTTATCATCCTTCTCAACTTGTAAAATTGCTGCTCTAAGCATTGTTATTGTATCTTTTTTCAATTCATCTTTTTCTTTCATTGCTTCTTTTAAAGCTTTTAGTAACTCCTCTTTCATTTTTATATTCTCCCTTCTTTATTATTATATTTATATATTACTTTATTATACTGTACTTTTTATTTTTTATCGTGATGTACAAAATTTTCACTAACTGTTTCATCCTCTTCTTTTTTGCTTTTATTCTTTTGATAGTTCATTAAAGCTATTACTATAAAACAAATAACTGCAAAAATTAAAATTATAAACTTCCAAATATCTGCAGATACTATTGTAACTGCAAGAATACAAAGAATACTTGTAACAGTGTATAAGAAAACTACTGCCTGTCTTTGTGAAAATCCCATTTTAAGTAATCTATGATGAATATGTGCACCATCAGGTTTTAACATAGGTTGTCCCTTCAAGAAACGTCTTATCATTGCAAACAGTGTATCAAATATAGGAACACCTAATGCTAAAATTGGAGCTATAATTGCAAGTAATGTATATCCTTTTGCAAACCCTAATATAGATACTACTGATAATGTAAAGCCTAAAAAGTTTGATCCAACATCCCCCATAAAGGTCTTTGCAGGATTAAAATTATATGGTAAAAACCCAAGTGTTGAGCCCACAAGTACCGCAGTTATTACTATAGCCTCTAAACTTGCAGAAGTAGTTATAAAAATTATAAGTAGTGCCGTAGCTGAAATAGCTGATATTCCAGCTGCAAGTCCATCTAATCCATCAATTAAATTTATTGCATTAGTAATTCCTATAATCCAAAGTAATGTAATTGGAAAATCAAGCCATCCTAAATTAATAATATCTGTATAAATAAATGGAATTTTTATTCCAGAAAGCCTTACTCCAAATATATAAACAATAACTGCTGCAAAAAGTTGAAATAAAAATTTATATCTAGCTTTAAGATTAAAAATATCATCTATTAATCCCATTGCAAATATAACTACTCCACCAATTAAATACCCTATAAACTTTTTATTTAATGCTATAGATGGAATATTTTTTGTAATTAAATAATAAATACCAAGACCAATAAACATTGAAATTACAATTGCTATACCTCCAACTCTAGGCATTGGTTTATTATGTACTCTTCTTTCATCTTTTGGAATGTCTACTAAATTGTATTTTTTAGCCATTTTTATAACTATAGGTGTAAGAGCTAAACATATAAAAAAAACTACTACAATTAAACTATATATTATTGCCATATTTCATTTCTTCTCCTATATTAATTTCTTCTAATTTTTTTATTTTACTAAGTCTTCTATCATGCCTTCCTCCATCATAAAAAGAATGAATAAATGAGTCCACAATTTCTTCTATATTTCTAAATTCTTTAGAAATTCCTAATCTTGCCCCTAAACATAATACATTTGCATTATTATCATGTCTTGTCATCTCAGCCATATATCTATCAGTGCATACTGCCGCACGTATTCCCCTTATTTTATTACATGCAATTGATATTCCAATACCTGTTCCACAAATAGCTATTCCAAGATTATTACTATTCTTTAGCACCTCAGAACATACTGTAAGTGCTATATCAGGATAATCATCCCCTTCTTGATTTGCATAGTTTGTTACATCTGCATATTCAACATGATTATCATATAAATAATTTATTATTTTTTTCTTTAATTCAATTCCTGTGTGATCAGAACCAATAATAACCATATATTATTCACCTTCTTCTAATTTTAAAATTAATTTATCAATATTTTTCACAATAACTTTTGCACAATCTTTATATACCTGTAAATTTAATCCCCAAGGATCATCTATATCTTTATATACCTCATTAGTATTTACATATTCTTTTAATGTAAATACCTTACCAAAAAGTTTTGGAAATAATTCTAAAACATTTCTTTTATGTTGCATGGTCATACATAAAATAATATCATAATTTTCTATATCAATATCATTAATATTTGTTGCTCTATGTTTACTTAAGTCAACGTTATAATCCTGCATTGCAATAATAGCATTGTTAGTAGACTGTTCTCCTGGAACAGCATATGTTCCACAAGACGAAATCATATACTTATCCTTATTTTCTAATTTATTAACGCAAAACTGCATATATCCATGTGCCATTGCACTTCTACATATATTACCTGTACATACAAACATTATTTTCTTCATACAATAACCTCTTTTTGTTGTTATTATATATCATTTTACATGTTTTTACAATATTAAATATATACTTTTTAATTTTTTATTTAAATTCTAGAAAGTAGTGCTCCTAGTACTATTCCCATTATATACATTAAATATATATTTTTACTTTTAGAATTTATTTTAGACTCTGGTAAAAGTTCACACGCTACTAAATATAACATAGCTCCAGCTGCTACAGAAAGACTTAATGAAATATATCTATCATCTATTTTTCCTATATAATTTCCTATAAATGTTCCTATACCACCGCATGCACCTACACTTGCTGTTTCTATCATTATATTTTTATTCTTTTTCCCACTTATTTTACTTGTTATTCCAACTATCATACCTTCTGGAATATCATGTAGAAATATTCCCAATAAAACAGTTATCCCAAGATTTAATGAAAAACTAAATCCTGAACCTACAGCAAGACCCTCAATTATATTATGAATAGCCATAGAAATCATTACAACCAAAGCTACTTTTTTAGTTGCATTACTCTTCTTACTAAATTTATATACAAGAATATCTAATATATATATAACTATTACTCCAATTATAATACCTATTAGGGAATATATTAAACTTGAAATTTCAAAGCTTTCAGGAAGCATTTCAAAACAAACTATTCCTGTCATTATTCCAGCTGTTAGTTCATATAAAATTGAAATTGTTCTTTTAGTTTTAATATGAAAAACAGTACATAAAAAACCTCCTATTAAACTACTTAACACTCCAAGAATCATTGTAAATATACCAAGAATCAATATATTTTTCATAAATATTCACCCTACTTAAAATATATTCTTTTATATCTATTATATTAATTAATCTATAGATTTAAAAATTTGTAGAAAAATATAATAATTTGTTAACTTTTAATTTTTTTTGTGTTATACTAAATTTAGGAGGTTATATTATGATTGATTATATGAAAAGATATGCAAAAGGATCTATTGTATTATCTATTTGCCTTATAGTTGTTTCACTTTTTTTAATATTTAAGCCTGAAGTTTCATTGTCGGTGTTATTTATCTGCCTTGGATGTTTTTTACTTGTTGTAGGAATCATGCACACTATATCATATTTTTCTAGTCCAAAAGAATTTAAAGCATTTAGCTTTGAACTAATTGAGGGAATTGTATATATAATATTAGGTTTTGTATTAATATTTAATCCAAATATTATTAAAGCTTTTCTTCCAATAATCATTGGCTGTTGGATGATTATTAATAGTATTGTAAGATTTCAACTTGCATTCAATTTAAAATCATCTGATAATCCAAGTTGGGCATTAATGTTAATTCTTTCTTTTGTAACATTAATTTTAGGAATCGTAATGGTTATAAATCCTTTTGCAAGTATTGCAGCATTAACAATGATTTGTGGAATAATGCTTCTTGTATCTGAGATTATTAACATTATAGAATCTATTTCTATGATTAGATTTTTAAATTAAGAAAAGTGAGCTTTAAATATTAAAGCTCACTTTTTTACATTTTACTTATATTTTTCTTTTTATAGTATCCCCTATTCTTTTTACAACACCTTTTTCTTTATTCTTTCTTTTCATCATTTCTTGAAGTCTTCCTCTTTCCATTGCCTTTTTATATACTTCTAACTCTTTTTTTGCAATTCCTGTTTCATCTTTTTGACATACAGTCTCTTCAACTTCGAATCTTATCTTTTTATATTCATCTTCAGTATATTCACTCAATTTTTTAAGGTGTTTATACATATCATTTTCATTGAAAAATATATAACCATTTTTACCTTCAAGTATCTGATCTTTATTTACTTCATCCATTCTTTGAAGTACAGGAAGTCCCATAGCCATTGCTTCTAACATAGAAATGGAGTTCATTTCTGTAAGTGAGGATGTTAAATATAATTTTGACATTGCATAATATATTGGTAATTTATCATGTTCGACTTTTCCTGTAAATCTTACTCTATCCTGTAAATTTAAATCATTAGCTTGTTTTTTTAAATTTTCAAGATCTGGACCATCTCCTATTGCAACAAAGTAAATATTATCATCTTTTTTTAATGTTTTGGCTAAAAATTCTAAAGTAACATCTACACTTTTTTCTGTTCCCATTCTTCCTACAAAACAAGCTACAAAAGCATCATTAGGAATATTTAATTCATTCCTTATTTCGTTTACCTCTTTTACATCAACTTTTGAAGGATCAAAAAGTGTCATTTCTACTGAGTTTGGTAAAATTCTAACTTTTTTTCTATGACTTGTTTTCTTTATATATTCAAAGCACTTTGGAGAAGGACCAACTATAGCCTTTGATTTTCCAGCATATAAACCTAAAAATTTATCTAAAACTTTTCCTCCAACCATTCTTGCAAGTACTTTTGGCATAACGTAATATACGTAATCATCATATGCAGTGTGCAAAGTGTAGACTAGAGTTTTCTTTAATTTTTTTGCAGCCCATATTCCAAATAATCCCATACTAAATTCTGTATGAACATGAATTATATCTGGATTAAATTCTCTTAATATTTCAAGTCTTTTTTTACTATATGGATATGCTACACCAAACCCGTATATACTTTTTATTGCTTTAGCTGGACAATAAAGTACGCCATCTTTTATATAATGCTTTTTGGTTGTTGGACTACAAGTTACAACTAATACCTCATGACCTAATGCTGTAAGTCCATCCTTTAACGTTTTCACATGTGTTGTTACTCCATTCATATATGGAAAATATGTTTCTGACAGTAATGCTATTTTCATATATAATTCTCCTATCTATTTTGACAAATAAATTATATTACACATTATATAAAAAAGCAAGAGTTTTATTTTATATATTTTTTCTAAAATATATTATTAAATCTGAGACATTTATATTATATTTTCCAACAAAATCTATATCTTCCTTTTTAAAAATATATACATAATCAAATATTTCTTGATTTAATATATTAGATACTAATTCAAATAAATACGAAACTATAAATTCTTTAGGAATATCATATTTATTATTAATTTTTTCTAAATAATATTTATTACACTGCTCTAATATATTACTATAACTTAACATATAATCACCAATTATATTATATGAAAAGCTTTAATATAAATACATGTGAAAAATAAAGTCAAGTAATAAACCTGACTTTATCTCTATATTTTCTTTTCTTCTTCAATAATTGTTTTTATTATTTTAAATGACTTTTCTAAATTATTATTTGTAATAACATAATCATAAATATCCGTCTTTGATTCTTCATATTCAAATCTATTTAATCTTAACTCAATTTCTTCTTTTGAGATATTTGCATCTCTTAAAATCAATCTTCTTTTTAATTCATCCATTGGTACTCTTAAAAAAATTGTTATTACTTTAACGTCATTTTTTAATATTTTTACTAATTCTTCTGTACCATTAACATCAATATCTTTTACAATTATTTTTCCACTTTTTATCTTTTCATTCATAAGTTTTTTTGATGTTCCATAGTAGTGATTATGATGAACATCATATTCATATAACTCACCATTATCAATCATTTCTTTAAATTTTTCTGTTGAAATGAAATGATATGCTTGTCCATCTTTTTCTCCTTCTCTTGGACTTCTATCAGTAAAAGATGGTAAAGATTCTACATTATCCATTCTTTTAATTAACTCTTTTTTTATGGTATCTTTTCCTGCTCCAGATACTCCTGATAATAATACTAACATACATTCTCCTTTAATATACAAAAAAATCCATATTACATATGGATTTTTTATGTTTAATATATGGCGGAGAAGGAGGGGTTCGAACCCTCGCGCCCCTATTGAGACCTAACAGTTTAGCAAACTGTCCCCTTCACCACTTGGGTACTTCTCCATATTTAAATAAAAAAATGGCGGAAGAGGTAGGATTCGAACCCACGGTGCCTTTCGACATCACCAGTTTTCAAGACTGGCTCCTTAAACCACTCGGACACTCTTCCGTACGCCACATATATAATTATATCAGTTTTTTGTTTTTTGTCAATACTTTTTCTTTATTTTTTAAAAATTTAAAAATATAAGGTGGAAAATATTTCCACCTTTGTTAAGTATTTATATATCAATATTAAACTTATTAAGTAAATTTTCTAATCCTTCTTTATCATCATATTCTATTATAAGTTTTTGATGTGATTTAGTATAATCAAGTTTTACTTTATATCCAAAGTAATCTTTTAATTTTCCCTCTAGATTTTTGTAATACACAGACTTTGGTTCTTTTTTTTCAGGCTTCCTTACATATTCTTCACTACCATAAACTAATTTTTCCACATCTCTTACTGTAAGTTTCTTTTCAATTGCTTTATTTGCGATTTCAAGTTGTCTTTTTTTACTATCCAATGCAAGTAGTGCTCTTGCTTGGCCTTCAACTAATTTACCATCTAAAACATATTGTAAAATTTCATCTGGTAATTTTAAAAGTCTTACTATATTAGAAATAGTTGATATATTTTTACCTGTAACTTTAGCAACTTCTGATTGACTACAATTTTCTATTTCCATAAGCTCTTTTATAGCGTGAGCTACTTCTACAATATTTAAATCTTCTCTTTGAATATTTTCAATTAATGCTACTTGTTTTTTCTTTGATTCATCATAATTTTTAATAATTGCAGGTATTTTTTTTAGTCCTGCTTTTTTTGCTGCTCTCCAACGTCTTTCACCAGCTACTATTGCGTATCCATCGTCATTTTTTACTACTAAAATAGGTTGAATAACACCGTTTTCTTTTATAGAATTTGCAAGTTCTTCTAACTTTTCTTCATCAAATACTTTTCTTGGTTGATCTTTCATTGGTTCTACATCAACTATTTTAAGTTCAACAACAGTCTCTAATTCTTTATTTTTTTTATCATCTTTTTTTATAACATTATCTAAAAGATTATCATCTGAAAAAAATGCATTTAAGCCTTTTCCTAATCCTTTTTTTTCTTTTGTCATTATTATTCACCATCCTCATTAATTTCAATTAATTCTTTGGCAAGTCTTTGATATGTATCGGCACCCTTTGATTCTGGAGCATATAAATTAATCGGTAATGCATGACTTGGTGCTTCACTTAACCTAATATTTCTTGGAATAATAGTTTGAAACACTTTATTTCCAAAATACTTTTCAACTTCTTCTCCAACTTGAGAAGACAAGTTTGTTCTTGAATCAAACATAGTAAGAACAACACCTTCTACTTCAATAGCAGAATTAAGATGTTTTTTTACCAAATTAATTGTGTTTATAAGTTGTCCTAACCCTTCTAATGCATAATATTCGCATTGAATTGGAACTAAAACGCTATCTGAAGCTGTAAAAGAATTTAATGTAATAAGTCCAAGAGAAGGTGGGCAATCAATAAATATATAATCATACCCATCCTTTACGCTTTCTATTGCGTTTTTAAGTCTTGTCTCCCTTGATACCATTGATACAAGCTCAATTTCAGCACCTGCAAGGTTTATGTTAGCAGGACATACTTTAAGATTTTTAATCATTGTTGGTTTAATTGTTGACGCTATATCTAAATCATCTACTAATACATTATATATTGATTTATCTTTATCAGCTAAAACGCCAAGTCCACTTGTAGCATTTCCTTGAGGATCTATATCTATTAATAATACTTTTTTTCCGCAACTTGCCACACATGCACTTAAATTAACAGCAGTTGTAGTTTTACCTACCCCACCTTTTTGATTTGCTATTGATATTACTTTTGCCATATTTACACCTCTTAATGTATTATACATCAATTGTATAAAAAAATAAAGAGAAAAAATAAAAATATATTATTTTTCTCTTTAAATAATTTATAATTTAGAAATTATAAAGGATTTTTCTTTATCTTTCCATAAATTCTTGGATATTTTAAACTTGTCTTGTCATTTTTAATTATCTCAACTACATATCTGTTATATATTTCATCATTATAGGTATAACAATATTTATATTTGTTATTAATTTTACAATTCAATACATTTAAAGCGCTTTTTGATAATTTAATTTCTTCTTCAATATTTGATCCTTTTAAAAGCAAGCATTTTCCGCCGATTTTTAAAAATGGTGTATCAAATTCTAATAACACGTTAAGTGGTGCAACAGCTCTTGATACTGCATAATCATACTTTTCTCTATAATTTTCTTTAGATCCAATTTCTTCAGCTCTTGCATGTTCTACAATCACATTTTTAAGTTCTAATTCTTTTATTACTTCTTGTAAAAAATTTATTCTCTTATTTAATGCATCTATTAAAGTCACTTCTACTTTTCCATTAAAGAATATAGCTATTACAATTCCAGGAAATCCTGCTCCTGTTCCAACATCAATTATTTTTTTTCCTTCGTCTATATATTTTACTATTTCAAGGCAATCAATAAAATGTTTTAACACTATTCCCTCATCATTAGTTATTGCTGTAAGATTAATTTTTTCATTCCAACTTACTAATAATTTTTTATATTTTTCAAATTTTAAAATTTGCTCATTATTAATCTTTATTCCAATATTATTGGATTCATTTAATAACATGTTATAAAAAGAACTATTTTCATGTGAAATATTATTCATAAATATACTTACTCCTTTTCATATGAAAATTATAAATTATTCTGACTAAGATAAATAAGAAGTACAGAAATATCTGCTGGAGATACGCCAGAAATACGGGAAGCCTGCCCCACAGATAATGGTTTCTGTTTATTTAATTTTTGTCTTGCTTCAAGACTTAGTCCATTTATATTTTCATAATTGATATCTACACTTAATTTTTTATTTTCCATTTTTTTAAATTCATTTATCTGTTCAAGTTGTAGCTTTATATATCCTTCATATTTTATTTCTATTTCAGCTTCTTCAACAACAGCATCAGGTAATTCTTCTCTTGATAAATCTAAGTTTTTTATATTATAATAATTAAGCTCGCTTCTTTTTAATAAATCTGAAAGCTTAACCCCTGTTTGTAGCGGAGAACTATTTAAACTTTCAAGTATGTTATTAACCTCAGCACTAGGTTTAACAGATGTTGAATTTAATCTATCAATTTCATCATGTATAAGTTTTTGCTTATTTAAAAATTTATTATATCTTTCGTCTGATATAAGTCCAATTTGATGTCCAATAGGAGTTAATCTAATATCAGCATTATCCTGTCTTAACATTAGTCTATATTCAGAACGTGATGTCATCATTCTATATGGTTCATTCGTTCCCTTAGTTACAAGGTCATCAATAAGAACACCAATATATGCTTGTGATCTATCTAATATTAAAGGATCTTTTTTATCAGATTTTCTAGCAGCATTTATACCAGCAATTATTCCCTGAGCTGCAGCTTCCTCATATCCAGAGCTTCCATTAACTTGTCCAGCAAAAAATAACCCATCTATTCCTTTATACTCCAAACTTAATTTTAAATTTGTTGAATCAATGCAGTCATATTCTATAGCATATGCAGGTCTCATAAGCTTAGCATTTTCAAGTCCTGGAACAGTTCTATACATTTTTATTTGTACCTCTTCAGGAAGTGAAGACGACATTCCCTGTATATACATCTCTGAAGTTTTCTCTCCTAGTGGTTCTATAAATAATTGATGTCTTTTTTTATCTCTAAATCTAACCACTTTATCTTCAATTGATGGACAATATCTAGGTCCTATACCATGTATTTTACCACTATATATTGGAGATCGGTCTAAATTATTAAGAATAATCTCATGCGTATTCTCATTAGTATATGTTAAGTAACAATCTACTTGCTTTTTATTAGTTATTTCTTCATTACCCTCATTTTCAAAAGAAAATGGTACTATTTTTTCATCACCATGTTGAACTTCCATTTCATCAAAATTCATAATATTAGCATTAATTCTTGCAGGAGTTCCCGTTTTAAACCTTCTAAGTTCAACACCAATATCAAGTAAACTTTGTGATAAATCATTTGCTGGAAAAACACCATCAGGTCCACTCTCGTATGAAATTTCTCCAATAATAACTTTTCCCTTTAAATATGTGCCTGTAGCAACTATAACCTGATTTGCATAAACTTCTGCCCCAATTTTTGTTTTTACACCAATTACTTTATTTTTTTCATCATTTACAAGTATTTCTACAATTTCAGCTTGATATAAATCAAGATTCTCTTGATTTTCTAACGTTCTTTTCATTTCAATGTGATACATTTTTCTATCAGATTGAACTCTTAAAGAATGCACAGCAGGCCCTTTAGACATATTTAACATTTTTGATTGTATAAATGTTTTGTCAGCATTCTTTGCCATTTCTCCTCCTAATGCATCTATTTCTCTTACAAGGTGACCTTTTGAAGTACCACCTATACTTGGATTACATGGCATATTAGCAAGAGTTTCCATATTTATAACAAATATAGCTGTTTTTTTACCAAGTCTAGCACTAGCAAGTGCTGCTTCACATCCAGCATGTCCAGCACCAATAACAATAACATCATAATTTCCAAGTGAATAACTCATTATATTACCTACTTTCCTAAACAAAATTTTTCAAAAATTTTATTTACAATATCCTGATTAACATCAGCACCAATAATCTCCCCTAAAGACTTTGTAGCATTTTTTATAACTATTGATACAATATCTATTGGTTCATTATCTTCTATTTCCTTTTTTGCTACCTCTAAATATTCTTTTGATTTATTTAATAAATCTCTATGTCTTTCATTTGTAATTATAAGTTCATTTTCAAAATCTAAATCATTAGTATTAAATATTTCTTCAATTTTATTTTTTAATTCATCTATTCCCTCATTATTTAAAACTGACATTTTAATTACTTCATTTACACCGAATCGTTTTAATTCGTTCAAAATGCCATCAAATTTTAATTTTTGTCCTTTATCAATCTTATTTATTACCGTAATTAATTTAATTCCTTTATTTTGGATTTTAGAAAGAATTTCTTTATCTTCATCATCAATATCTGATTCAACATTTAATAAATAGATAACTAAATCAGCTTCATCTATTTTTTCTATACTTCTTTTAACACCAATTTTTTCTACAAAATCATCTGTCTTTCTTATACCAGCTGTATCTGATAAATTTAAAATTATATTACCAATATTAATTCTTTCTTCAATTACATCACGAGTAGTACCAGGTATTTCAGTTACAATAGCTTTTTGACTCCTTGATAAAGTATTTAGAAGTGATGATTTACCAACATTTGGCTTACCTAAAATTACAACATTAACTCCGTCTTTTATATATTTACCCTGTTCATACGTAGATAAAATATTATTTATTTCAATAATTTTCTTATTTAAAAGTGAAATAACATTATCATTTCCCACTTCATCATAATCATATTCAGGATAGTCAACACTAACTTCAATATGGGCCATTAATTCTATTAACTCTTCTCTTACTTCTTTTATTTTTTTATACAAATCACCCTCAAGATTATTAGCAGCAATTCGTGCCTGAGTTGTGTTTTTAGAATTAATAAGATTAATAACTGCCTCAGCCTTTGTTAAATCCATTTTTCCATTCAAAAAAGCTCTTTTAGAAAATTCTCCTGGTTCTGCAAGTCTTGCTCCATTTGCTAAAACAAGTTGTAAAATTTCTCTTGTAATTTGAACTCCTCCATGGCAATTTATTTCACACACATCTTCACCAGTATATGACTTAGGATTTTTAAAATACGAAACCAAAACCGTATCCACTACTTTTCCATTTTCAACTATTTTACCATATATTATATTATTAGGCATAATTTTAGAATTAGAAACAAATATTTTTCTTATAATATTTAAACTATCATTCCCGCTTATTCTTATTATACTTATACCACTATTTGATAATGCTGTTCCAATTGCAGCTATAGTATCTGTTGACATAACGTTTTTTCCTTTCCTTTAAAAAGTCAGCAAATGCTGACCTTTATTAATTATATTTCTTTTTTATTACTACCCTTCTTCTAGGCTCTTCACCTTGTGATTCAGTTTCGACATCATCTCTTTTAGCAAGTTCTGTATGAATTATTAATCTTTCATATGCAGACATTGGCTCCAATCTAATTGGTTTTCTAAATTTAATAACATTATTAGCCATCTTATTTGCTAAATTTTTAAGTTTTTCTTCTTTTCTTTTCTTATAATCATTTACTTCAATAAAAACTTTTGCACTTTCCTCATTCTCTCTTTGAAGCATCGCATTTAGCAATGACTGAAAAGATTCAATTGTTTTACCTTTATAGCCTATTAAATGAGAAACTTTATCACCAGTAATTGTCAAATTAATTTGATTTTTTCCCTTTTCAATTTTATATTCAATACCATCATCACCTGTAATTTTAAAAAGTTCTTTCAAAATTTTATCTAATCTATTAATTGTGTCTTCCGCTTGTACATCGCTTATTTTTTTATCAACTGTAAGTCTAACCTTTGCCATTTTAGCAGATAAAATTCCTAATACACCACCTGAAGATGCTTCTTCTAAGACTTCAATTTTAACATCATCACGAGAAACTTTTAATTCCTCAAGTCCCTTTCTTATAGCTTCTTCAGTATTTCTACCTATTTGTTCTGTAACTCTTTTCATTAAATTTTACCTCCTTTTTCAAGTGCTAATACTTTTTCTTTATCTTTTTTAACAACTAAATTTATAACAAATTGTTGTGCAAACTGTAACATGCTACCAAACAACCAATACACACCTAATGCTAAAGGCATTATATATGAAAAGAATGCTGACATAAGAGGCATCATTAAATTAGTAGTTTTTTGCATTTCAGCTTGCTCAGGTGTTTGCTGTGTATTCTTTTGCGAATATTTATTAAGTAAAAATGAAACTATAAATGTTAATATTGGAATTGCTAGTGAAATTGGACTTGCCTTTTTATTTTCATCCTTACTAAATACATTTGATGGTACATCACCTAAATTAATTCCAGGAATTGCTTGCATTTCAATAAGATTATGTTCTTTAGCAACTAATAATTCATTTGCTTGCATCTCTTTCTCAGTAACATCTTCCTTATTTAATAGTTGTTGTGTGTATGTTTTAATCTCTTCTTGTGGTGTCTGAACAATATATGTTAGAGGTTGTTTAACGATATAAAACATAGCAAGAATAATTGGAATTTGAATAATTAAAGGTAAACAGCCTGATAGAGGATTTACTTTATTCTCCTTATACAAATTCATAAGTTCTTGTGTTTGTTTTTCTTTATCATTTTTATATTTATCTTGTATTTCTTTCTGTTTAACAGACATTTTATTCATTTTTTCCATGGATTTTATCTGTATCCATGCAAGTGGAAAAAGAACTACTTTAGTAAATAATGTAAAAAGTAATATTGTTATAAAATAATTTTGTCCAACTATATCATAAATGAATCTTATAATATAGCCTAAAATTGAAGCTATTGCTTGTATCATTTACATACCTCATTTCATTTCAATTTATCAACTCCTCCATGTGAAAATGGATTACATCTAATAATTCTATATATAGCAAGTATATTTCCTTTAATTATACCATATTTGTCAATTGCTTGTTTTGCATATTCTGAACATGTAGGATAAAATTTACAATGATTTCCAAGACCAGGTGAAATATATTTTTGATAGAGTTCAATCAGTTTAACTTCACATTTTCTTGGAATTTTAGATAGAAATTTTATCAAATAAAACAAATTACGCATATAAACCAAGTTCCTTAAAACACTTTTTTATATCATCATTTATGCTATTATAATCTACATTTTCAATTACACAATTTTTCTTAAAAAGTACAACTATATTAATTCCCTTTTTTATATTTTCTTCTTCATTTTTATAACTCTCTCTAACCCATCTTTTTAACTTATTTCTTGCCACACTATTTCCATTCTTTTTAGAAACACATATACCAAGATTATTAATAAGATTATCGTTGTTTCTTTCCTTTTTCTGACTACAAATGTGAACAACAATATTTTTTCCTTTAGCATATCTCCCTTTTTTTAAAATATATCTAAAAACACTGTTATTTTTAATAATTAAAGTTGATTTCATATTTACCCTCATAAAATAAACATAAAAGTGGATATGAAAAACATACCCACTTTAAAAAGTAGTTTAAGCACTTAAAACTTTTCTTCCCTTTTGTCTTCTGCTCTTTAAAACTTTACGACCAGAGGCAGTACTCATTCTTTTTCTAAAACCGTGTACTTTTTCTCTATGTATTTTTTTTGGTTGAAATGTTCTTTTCATTGTTTTCCTCCTAAATTCCTAAATATTATAAAAATGTTATTACAATTCTTAGTAAAACATTATTAACTAATCAAAGTGCTATTATTATACAATAAATGTTTTTAAATGTCAACAACTTAATTAAATTATTAACAAAAAAATACCAAATTTAAAAGTTATCCACAGGCTTATAATAAAATTAATTTTACATATTATAAATTTTTTTGTTTTATATATTTTTTTTATAAGAAAAACAATTTATAAAAAAATGCTTAAATATATTGATTTTTTCAATATTTCATGATATATTAATCATAGTAATTTTTTATTCTAATTTTTAAGTATGATTTTTTAATCCACAGAAATTATGTAAATTTTTTTAATGATTTATATTATTTTGTCGAAAAGTTATCAACATATGTGGATAACTCTGTGGATAACTTTTAAAAACATACGTTTTAAGAAAGGTGGTTGTATGGAACAAAACTTTATGAACATATGGTCACAAGCCTTGGAAATACTGCAAGAAGAGATATCTCCTGTTGGATATAAAACATACGTTGAAGTAATGGTACCCAGACTTGTGGATGAAAACACATTGTGCTTTTTATCTCCTTCAAATTATCATATAGATATTTGTAAAAAAAGATATCTTGATTTAATCGAAAATACTTTAAGTTTTTTAACAAAAAAATCATATAATATAACTTTTGAAGCAAAAGAAATAATACCAGATAGCACGAATGAAGAAGAAAAGAGTATTTCTAACGAATTAAATGTGCAAACACCAAAAGAAGAATACAGTAAAAGTGATGATTCACAAGTAACTGAAACAAAACAAACTAATGAAAATAGGGGAGACGTATCAAGATTAAACCCAAGATATACATTTGATAATTTTATCATAGGATCTAATAACAGATTTGCCCACGCTGCTGCAGTAGCTGTATCTGAAGCACCTGGTAGAAAATATAATCCACTATTTATTTATGGAGGAGTAGGACTAGGTAAAACACATCTAATGCAAGCAATTGGAAATGCAATGTATAAACAAAACCCTAATTTAAAAATGATTTATGCAACAGGAGAATTATTTGCAAATGAATTAGTATCAGCAATAATGACAGATAAAAATGAATCATTCAGAAAAAAATATAGAAATATTGATTTGTTATTAATAGATGATATTCAATTTTTAGCAGGAAAAGAAAAGTGTCAAGAAGAATTTTTCCACACTTTCAACACATTATTTGAAAGTGGAAAACAAATAGTACTAACATCTGAAAAACCTCCAAAAGAAATACCACAACTTGAAGATAGACTTAAAACTAGATTTGAAATGGGACTTTCGGTTGATATACAAGCTCCTGATTATGAAACTCGTCTTGCAATACTTAGAAAAAAAGCTGAAAAAGAAAGATACATTATAAATGATGAAATACTTGTAAGAATAGCCACAAAAGTAAAATCAAATATTAGAGAATTAGAAGGTGTATTTAATAAATTAGTAGCCTATACATCTTTTACTAACAACAAACTTACAAATGATGTAGTAGACAATACAATAGAATCCATTTTGGTAAAAAATACAAAAGTACTTACAAGTAAATTAATAATGCAAGTGGTATGCAAATTCTTTAATATAAAAGTAAGTGATATAGTAAGTGACAAAAGATCAAATAATGTAGCATATCCAAGACAAATAGCAATGTATCTATGTAGGGAAGTTGCTAATATGTCATTTCCAAGTATAGGTAAAGATTTTGGTGGAAGAGATCACTCTACAGTTCTACATGCATATTCAAAAATTAAAGATGAATATGAAACAAAATCAGAAACAAAAGATTTAATAGAAGATATAAAAAAAGCCTTATCTATTGCAGATTAGAAGTAATTATTACAAATATATTACAAAAATATTTTAAAAGTGTTACATGAAAAAAGTTATACACAGGTAACTGTGGAAAACCCTGTTAATAAAATGTGTATAACTATACGAAATTAAAATAATCCACAACAAACAAATTTTCTGTGGATAAATTTAACAAGTTATCCACAGGTTTATCAACAGGTAGAAAATCAGTGATAACAAGTTGTTGAGTATGTTATCCACATTTTCCACAATACCTACTACTACTACTACTATATTATATATATATAATAATAATATATATGTATATAGGACACTATGAATTTTGAAATTGTTAATAATGTGGATAACTAATTATAAAAGGAGAGCAAAAATGAATATAAAATGTAATTTGAAAGAATTAATAAATGGATTAAACATAGTATCTAAAACATCAATAAATAGAACAACAATGCCAATATTAGAAGGGGTACTTATAGAAGCTGAAAACAATAAATTAAAATTAACAACTAATGATTTAGAAATTGGTACAGAACATTCTATGGATTGTAAAACTATAGAAAATGGAAAAACAGTAGTTGAACTTAAAACATTAAATGAGATAGTAAGAAGAATTGAAGATGAAGAAGTAGAAATTCTAGTTGAAAATAATTTATTTGTACTAAAATCTGTAAATGGTGTATTTAAGTTAGCAACTATGAATCCAAATGAGTATCCTAAATTACCAATATTTGACGTTGAAAACTCTATAACTATAAAACAAAAATTATTAAAAGATATGATAAGAAGAACTTTATTTGCTGTAAGTACAGATGAAAATAGACCTATATATATGGGAGCATTACTAAAAGTTGAAAATAATATATTAACTATTGTTGCTGTTGATGGATTCAGACTTGCATTAAGAAAAAACATAAATGAAGAAAATATAAATGATTTTAAAGTTATTATTCCAGGTAAAGTTTTATCAGAATTATTAAAAGTTTTAAATGATGATGAAGAAAGTAAAGTTAAAATTGGAGTGAATAAAAACCAAGCACTATTTGAAATGGGAAAAAGTATTCTTGTTAGTAGAATAATTGAAGGTGAGTTCTTAAATTATAATACTATTATACCCGATTCTTATGAAACTAAGGTAAAAGTTAAAACCAAAAGTTTACTTGATTCATTTGAAAGAGTTGCTTTATTTGCAAAAGAAAATAAAGAAAAAGATAGAAAAGCACCACTTAAAATGAATATAGGAATTGATGGTATTGTGTTAAGCTGTATAAGTGATGCGGGAGATGCTAAGGAAGGTGTGCAAGCAATAGTTGAGGGAAAAGATATTGAAATTGGATTTAATCCAAGATATGTTATTGATATATTGAAAGTTATCGATGATACTGAAATATATGTAGAATTTACTTCAAGTATTTCACCAGTATTAATTAAACCCGTAAATTCAAAAGAATACATATATGTTGTTTTACCAATAAAGTTAAGACAAAACTAAAATGAATATATAATTTGATGTAGGGAAGTTTTTAATAATAAAGTTAAACTTTCCTATTATCTTTAAAAAGAGGTAATTATGCAATTAAATAAGTTAATTTTAAATAATTTTAGAAATTATAAATATCAAGAAATTGATTTAATAAATGGAATAAATTTTTTTGAAGGAAATAATGCACAAGGAAAAACCAATATAATTGAATCTATATATATGTGTGCTTTTGGAAAATCTTATAGAACAACCAAGGATATAGAAGTACTAAAATTTAATGAAGAGTTTTGTAGAATAACTTTAACATACAAAAAAAAAGATATAGAAAGCAATATTGAAGTATATATAGATAAAAATAATAAAAAGCAACTAAAAAAAGATGGAGTTAAGATTACTAGATTATCAAATCATGTAGGAGAAATTCCACTTGTTATTTTTTCACCAGATAGTTTAAATATAGTAAAAGGAGCACCATCTAAGAGAAGAACTTTTATTGATATGATATGTTCTCAACTTTCAAAATCATATTTAATAAATCTTCAAGAGTATAATAAATGTCTAAAAATAAAAAACACTTTATTAAAAAATGAAAATATAGATAAAGACTATATTTATGTTTTACATGAAAAAATGTCTGATTATATTTTTAATATTGTAAAGTATAGAGAAATAGTAATAAATGAAATTTTTGAAAAAGCTAAAAATATACATAAAGATATTACAAATGGAAAAGAAAATATTAAAATTACATATGTAACAGATTTTTTAAATATGGAGAAAAATAAAATTAAAGAAGTGTTGGATTCACATTTATATATAGATATTTTAAGAAAATCATCAGTAAAAGGAATTCAAAAAGATGATATTTTAATAGAAATAAATGATATGGAAGTTCAAAAGTATGGATCACAAGGTCAAAATAGGACAGTTATGCTTGTAATTAAATTAGCAAATTTTGAAGTGTTAAGAGAAAAAAAAGAGGAAAATCCAATTTTACTTTTAGATGATATAATGTCAGAATTAGATGAAAATAGAATAAATTTTTTATTAAAATATATAGAAAACTATCAAAGTATAATAACTACAACTGATAGTAGCTTTGTGGAAAATGTGGATAATATAAAAATTTCAAAAGTTTCAAATGGAAGACTTGAAATTTGATATTAAAGTATGATATAACTATATGAGTTACAAGGAGAGGGTATATATATGGCAAAATATGATGAAAATCAAATACAGGTTTTGGAAGGGCTTGAAGCAGTTAGAAAAAGACCTGGTATGTATATAGGAAGTGTATCTGAAAGAGGACTTCACCACTTGGTATATGAAATTGTAGATAATAGTGTTGATGAAGCTTTGGCTGGATACTGTACTGAAATCAATGTAGAAATATTACCAGATAATGTAATAACAGTAAAAGATAATGGTAGAGGTGTACCTTTAGGAATGCATCATAAAGTACATAAACCAGCAATTGAAGTTGTTTACACTATACTTCATGCAGGAGGAAAATTTGGCGGTGGTGGATATAAAGTATCTGGAGGACTTCATGGTGTTGGTGGATCTGTTGTTAATGCACTTTCAGAATGGATGAGTGTACAATCATGTAATGGTGATGGAATATATGAAATAAGTTTTGCAAGAGGAAAGGTTACAGAAGAACTTCATAAAGTAGCAGATTCAAAGCAAACTGGTACAAAAGTTACTTTTAAGGCAGATGCTGAGATATTTGATACAACAATATATAATGCTGATACTTTAATTCAGAGATTTAGAGAAATGGCTTTTTTAAATAAAGGTTTAAAAATAACATTTTGGGATAAAAGAGAAGAAGGATCAGAACAACTTGTATTTCACTATGAAGGTGGTTTAAAATCATTTGTTGATTTTCTAAATAAATCAAAAGAACCTATCAATAAAGATGTAATATATTTTGAAACTGAACAAAATGATGTTCAAGTTGAGGTTGCACTTCAATATACAAGTGCATATAGTGAAAATATTCTATCTTTTGTTAATAATATTCATACTGCCGAAGGTGGAACACATCTTGATGGATTTAAAAGAGGACTTACAAAGGCTTTTAATGATTATGCAAGAAACTTTAATATTCTAAAAGAAAAAGATTCAAACCTTCAAGGTGAAGATATTCGTGAAGGTATAACTGCAGTAGTTAGCGTAAGGGTTTTAGAGCCTCAATTTGAAGGACAAACAAAAACAAAACTTGGAAATAGTAATGTTACAGGAATAGTAAGCAGTATTACTAATAACAAGATAAGCACATATTTAGAAGAAAACCCACAAGTTGCAAAGGCTATTTTAGAAAAAACAATAAGTGCATCTCGAGCAAGGGAAGCTGCAAGAAAAGCTAGAGAACTAGTTAGAAGAAAAAGTGCTTTAGAAAGTACTACACTTCCTGGTAAACTTGCTGATTGTCAATCAAAAGACGCTTCAAAATGCGAGATATACATAGTTGAGGGAGATTCTGCTGGTGGAAGTGCTAAACAAGGAAGAGATAGAAGATTCCAAGCTATACTTCCATTATGGGGAAAAATGATAAATGTTGAAAAAACAAGAGCAGATAAGATATATAACAATGATAAACTTTCTCCAGTTATTGTTGCACTAGGTGCAGGAATTGGAAATGATTTTAATGAAGAGAAATTAAGATATCATAAAATAATATTAATGGCCGATGCCGATGTTGATGGTGCACATATTAGAACATTACTTCTTACATTTTTCTTTAGATATATGAGACCACTTATAGAAAATGGATATGTATATATTGCTCAACCACCTCTATTTAAACTTGCAAAACGTGGAATGGAAGATGTATATTGCTATAATGAAGCTGATCTTGAAGTAAAACTAAAAGAATTAGAAGAAAAGGGAATAGCAAGAGATAGTCTTTCAATGCAAAGATATAAAGGTCTTGGTGAAATGGATTCAGAGCAATTATGGGAAACAACAATGAATCCTGAAAAAAGAATACTTGTTAGAGTTGAACTTGAAGACGCTATCAAAGCTGATGAAATATTTAGTGTGCTTATGGGGGAAAATGTTGAACCTAGAAGAAAGTTTATAGAAGAGAATGCTAAATATGTTACAAATTTAGATATATAAAAATATCTCCACTTTTAATTAAGTGGAGATATTTATGTTTAATATTCAATTCTTAAAGTTGAATACATGCCTGTAGTGGTGTTATGCTTATTAGTAATTCCGTTTTTGGAATTATAATAACATCCTTCAGGGAGATCAAGATAATCAATTGCAACAATTGGTTTTATAACAGGTTTTAAAGTTGTATCATAATAAAGATACACTTTATCTGGATTGTGTTTTAAAATCCACATTGCAATTTCTTCTTCTGACATGTAATTTACTCTTTTCAAAGCGATACCACCTTTTTAATTAAAATTTGATATAAAATATCTTGTATAGAAATTATACCATAAAATCAAAATTATGTCAACATATCTTTACATTTTAACTAAAATATGTTAATATATGTAGTATAGAAATTTTTAATAGTGAAATTATAGTAGTATAAAAAGGAGCAAAAAATGGAAAAAATTAATAATCAATTAATCTTAGTAAAGAAAAAAAAAGATAAAATTTTAATATTAAATATTATTATAATTATTTTAGGTACTATATTTATATCACTTGGAGCTTTTCATACAAATATTTGGTTTGATGAGTCATATTCTGTAGCAATTTCAAATCATAGTTTTAGTGAAATATGGAATATTGGGGGAAATGATGTACATCCAGTATTTTATTATATGATGTTAAAAATTGTATCTCTTATTTTTGGAAATAATATATTAGTTTTTAGACTATTTTCAATTGTTCCAATTGTTGTATTATCAATTTTAGGTATAACGCATATAAGGAAAGATTATGGAGAAAGAACAGGTATAATTTTCTCCTTTTTAACGTTGTTTTTACCAATAATTGCATCATACTCATCTGAAATTAGGATGTATACATGGGTTATGTTATTTGTAACTATAACAGCAATATATGCAAATAGAATATATAAAGACGAACTATCAATTAAAAATTGGGTAATATTTGCTTTATTTAGTTTACTTAGTGCTTATACACATTATTATGGTTTAATGTTTGCTGGAATTATTAATGTAATACTATTTATATATTTATTAAAGAATAGGAAAGAAAAAGATAAAGATTTAAAAATATTTATAATACAAGCTGTTGTTGAATGTTTACTATATGTTCCATGGTTATATTATTTTATAAAACAATTAACATCAGTAGGAGGAGGATATTGGATTAAGCTTGAATTTCCTGATACATTGTATAATGTTTTGGGAATTCAATATATGGGAAGCTTAAGCAATATATTTGGATTTTGCTTTGCTATTTGTTTGTATATATATTTAGGTTTTGTTATATATAGATGTAAAAAAGAAAGAATAAGTATAAAAAATGCAATAAAGGCCTTATTATTGTATGTTTTGATAGTTTTTATAGCTTTTCTAATATCTCTTAAAAGTCCTATACTTTATCCAAGATATTTAATGGCAATAACAGGTTTATTAATATTTTTTATTGCAGATATTATGGCAAAAGAAAAATCAAAATATATAACTATAGAAATATGTATAATTATTTTTGTTACTTCACTAATTAGTAATATTAATATTATAAATAACAACTATGATAATACAAATATGAAACAAATTGAATATCTAGAAGAAAATATAAAAGATGATGATATTATAGTGTATTCAGATATAGGAAATGGATCTGTATTTGCAGTATATTTTAAAGATAATAAACAGTACTTTTATAATGGAGATCATTGGAATGTTGAAGAAGCATATAAGGCGTATGGTCCACAAATGGAAACGGTTGAAGATTTAGATTTTTTAAAAGATTATAAAGGTAGAATATGGATAATTGATTCAACAGATAGTAGTTTTTATAACGATAAATTTAAAACTGATGATTATAAAGAAATTGATAGTAAAGTTATAAAAACAAAATATCCTAGTAGTTTTGATACTAATTATTCTGGATATGAATATAATCTAATTTTAATAGAAAAATAAAGTTAGGTATTGACAAAAAAAATATATTATGTTAAAATAAGACTCGTAAAGTAGAGGAAATCTTCTCACCTTATGAGTTTTGTCTTAGTAAGGTTGTACAATATATAATGTGATATATGCTTTTAGTATATATTATTATGTTGTTATTATGAGGAGATTGCCATACAAGCAATCTTTTTTTATATCTATTTTTTGGAGGTGTTTAATATAAAACAAGATTTTTTAATAAACGAGCAAATAAGATTTGCAGAAGTTCAAGTAATTGATGAAAAAGGAGAAAAGATAGGAAAAATGAGTACTGGTAAAGCTGTAGATATGGCTTATGAAAAAGGACTTGATTTAGTACTTGTATCTCCAAACAAAGATAATCCAGTTTGTAAAATGTTAAATTATAGCAAATACAAATTTGAAATGGCAAAAAAGGCTAAAGAAGCAAGAAAAAATCAAAAAATAATTGAGATAAAAGAAATTAGATTATCACCAAATATTGATAAACATGATTTGGAAGTTAAAGCTAAAAATGCTAATAAATTTATTGCAAATGGTAATAAAGTTAAAGTTAGCATGAGATTTAGAGGAAGAGAATTGAACTTTGTAAATCAAGGAAAAGAAATTATGAAGAATTTCTGTGAAATGCTTGAAGGTGTACAAGTAGATAAGGTTCCAAAAATGGAAGGAAAAAATCTAACAATGTTTTTATCACCATCAAAAAATAAATAAAGTTTGGAGAGGAGAGATTATTATGCCAAAAATGAAAACACATAGTTCATCTAAAAAAAGATTATCTGTAACAGGTAGTGGTAAAGTTAAAAGAAATGTAGCAAATCGTGCACATAAACTAACTGGAAAATCATCAAAGAGAAAAATGTCTTTGAAAAAATCAGCTTATGTAGATAGCACAAGTAAAAATGCAGTTAAAAAATTACTACCATATAAATAATTATTAAACTAAAAAGGAGGAATTTAAAATGGCAAGAGTAAAAGGAGCTGTAACAACAAGAGCTAGACATAAAAAAGTTCTAAAAAGAGCAAAAGGTTATTTTGGAGCAAAATCTGTAAGATTTAAAATGGCAAATCAAGCTGTTATGAAATCTTTAAAATATGCATATATAGGAAGAAAACAAAAGAAAAGAAATTTCAGACAACTTTGGATAGCAAGAATTAATGCAGGTGCAAGAATGTGTGGAACTACATATAGTAAATTAATGTCTAACTTAAAGAAAGCAAATGTTACAATTAATAGAAAAATGTTAGCTGAAATGGCTGTAAATGACATGGAAGGCTTTAAAACTTTAGTAGAAAAAGTTTCAAAATAATATAAGGAGGAGCTTATGATTTTAGCAGGAGATTTTAGAAATGGTGTTACATTTGAAATGGATTCTAATGTATATAGAGTAGTAGAATTTCAACATGTAAAACCAGGAAAAGGAGCAGCTTTTGTTAGAACAAAACTTAAGAATGTTATAACTGGGCAAACTTTAGAAAAAACTTTTAATCCATCTGAAAAAGTAGAAGAAGCTCAAGTAACTGTACAAGAAATGCAATATTTATACAGTGAAGGAGATATGTATACTTTTATGGATACAACTACTTATGAGCAAGTAGAACTTTCAAAAGAACAAATTGTAGACACTTTACCATATTTAAAAGATAATATGCTAGTAAAAGTATTATCATATAAAGGTAAAATATTTGGTGTAGAACCACCAACATTTGTAGAACTTGAAGTAACATATACTGAACCAGGGATAAAAGGTGCAACTGCAACTGGTACAACAAAACCATGTACTGTAGAAACAGGTGCAAACTTTAATGTTCCAGTTTTTGTAAATATCGGTGATAAAATACGTATTGATACAAGAACAGGAAGCTATATGGAAAGAGTATAATAAAAAAGGGGCTTTTTTACAGCCCCTTTCATTATTACGTGCATACCATAAGGATAATATACAATTCATAATGGTTGTATTTGTGAAAAAAGTAAGATTATATTATAGTAAAAAGGAGTATGCAAGATTAACAATTAATTAAAAAGGTTACTATTTTGACTATAGTTAACTAAAAAACAAAATCAAATGTTAATAGCAAAATAATGTACATAACAAATTTAATATTGTGCCTCTAGATAATTAATAATAATTACTGCAAAGTACTTTATATTAATTTTTTTACAAATATTTAAATTTTTAATTTTCAGCTAGTCTGAATGGTAATACCAAACTTTTAATATTTAAAAAAATCCTTTATTAAAATATTGCATAATTTTTTTATGTTTGATAGAATATATTTTAGATGGTGTTTAAGTAATTAATTATTTAAATTTACTAATATACATATATTTTTTCTATACGCAGTGATAAAAAAGATAAAAAAACATATAAAATAAATGGAGGTTTGTATGAAAAAAAGTAATAAAGCATTACTGATAATTTTTGTAATAATAGTTTCAATATTAATAATAGCTGTAGTTTTTTACCTTTTATTAAATAATAGGGGAAAAATTAATCAAGGAACATTTAGGACTAATGATGCTTTGATAACATCTTTAGTAACGGTTGAAGAAAAACAAGAGAATAAAGAAAAAAGTACGATATCTGATTTGATACTTGACTTATCACAAAAAAATGTTCTATCATTATTAATTCCTAAAGAATCAGAGATAAAAGAAATATATATTGATAATATAAAAACAAAATTACCAACAAAAAAAGGTCAATTGTACATAACTCAACCAAATTCAAATGAAAAAACCGAATTGCTTGAAGACATGAAAAATCAAAAAGTAAATATATATACAAGTGAAAAAGAAAATCAATATTTGGTAGAAATTGAAATTGATAATTTGAATTTTGCTAAAGATGTAAAAGTTCCAGAAAATACAAAAATTGTTAAATTTGATGGAACACTTATTTCACTTACTGGTATGAATGTTGAAGATTTAATGTTTGAAATTTCATTTAACCTTAATATAATAAATAATAAAGATAAAATGAGTGTATGTAATATTAATTTAAAACTTCCAGGATATGAACTTGCTAATGCTGGAATAGAAGTAAAAAGGGGAAATTTAAATGACTATATTTTTTATTTAAAAGATAATTTTTATCTTAATTTGAGAAAGTACTTGAAGTTTTAGTAACTTTATTGTATAATGTAGTTACCATCAAATGATAGAGTTTTTGTGAACCTTGTCAGGTCCGGAAGGAAGCAGCAATAAGCATTATACTCTATGTGTTTGATGGATTTTTTTTAGGAGTGGTATTATGGCATATATAGCTTTATATAGAAAGTATAGACCTCAAACGTTTAATGATATGGTAGGTCAGGAAAGTGTTACAAAAATTCTAAAGAACCAAATAAAATCAGGAAAAATATCTCATGCATATATTTTTAGTGGAACTAGAGGAACAGGAAAGACATCAGCCGCAAAGATATTTGCAAGAGCTATAAATTGTTTAAATCCAAAAAATGGAGAACCATGTAACGAATGTGAAGTATGTAAAAATATAATAGGTGGAAATACAACAGATGTAGTTGAAATGGATGCCGCTTCAAATAATAGTGTAGAAAATATTCGTCAAATAAGACAAGAGGTAATATATGCAACAATTGATGTAAAATATAGGGTATATATTATAGATGAAGCACACATGCTCACAACAAGTGCTTTTAATGCTTTGCTTAAAACATTAGAAGAGCCACCTGAAAATGTAATATTTATACTTGCAACAACTGAAAAACACAAAATACCAGTTACTATTTTATCAAGATGCTTGAGATTTGATTTTGATCGATTATCAGAGGAAAATATATCTAATAGATTAAAGTATATATGTGATAAAGAAGATATAAAATATGAAAATGGAACATGTGAATATATTGCAAAGCTCGCAGATGGAGCTTTAAGAGATGGTATAAGTATATTGGATAGATGTATATCTGAAATAGATGAAACATTAAAATTAGATGATATAAAAAAAATAGTGGGTGCAATTGATGATGATATATTAAATAAAATAGTATGTAGTATTTATGAATTAAATGTTATAGAGATTTTAAATAGTATTGATGAGATAATAAAAAAAGGAAAGGATTTAAGACAGCTAGTATTAAATCTAAATGAAAAATTTTTAGATATACTTATAAAAGAAAAAAATGAAGAAAAGAGAATAAGAACCATTAGTATTATAGATAGATTGTCAAAATTAGATAATGAATTAAAAAATTCATCAAGGCCTGAAATTTTATTAAAATCAGTAATAGTTGAAATTTGTAATCCAGAAAAAAATATTAATAATGGTTTAATAGAAGGTACAGACAATAATTTATTAAGTATGTTAAATCAAAAAATAAAAAACTTAGAAAATGAAATAATGAATTTAAAGCAAAATAAGGAAGTAAATATAAATTCAAAGATTGTAGAAAACAAAATTGAAAAAGATAAAAAAGTAGATAATAAAAATATAGAAACACAAAAAATTAATAATGAAAACAATAATAAAAAAAATGAAAATTTTAATATTGTAAGTGAATTTAGCAATTCAGATGAGTTTAAGAAATATATTTTACAAAGGGGACATATAAAGATATATTCATCTATTGCAAGTGCAAAAATATATTTAAAAGAAAATACACTTTTAATTGCAACATCTAATTCATTTGCATATAATTTGTTAAATGAATTAGATAGTTTAGAAATAATTAAGAATTGTTTTAAGGAAAATTATGGTAAGAAAATAATAGTTAAGATTGTTCTTAATGAAGGAAAAAAAGGTGAAGAATTAAAAATTGAAGAACTATTTAAAGAAAAAGGAGTAAATTATACTAATATTGATTGAAAAAGTAAAATTAATATATTATAATGTATGAAGTTAAAGAAAGGATGATTGATAATGGCAAAATTTGGAGGTTTCCCAGGGGGAATGGGAAATATGCAAAATATGATTAAACAAGCACAAAAAATGCAAAAGGATATGCAAGAAAAGCAAGAAGAAGTTGCTAAAAAGGAGATAGAAACATCTGCGGGCGGTGGAGCTGTTGTGGTAAGAGCAACAGGAGATAAAAAAATAAAAGAGATTGTTATAAAAAAAGAAGTAGTAGATCCAGAAGATGTAGAAATGTTACAAGATTTAGTTCTTACAGCTGTAAATGAAGCTTTGAACAAAGCAGACTCAATGATGCAATCTGAACTAGGTTCTTTAAACATACCAGGACTATTCTAAGGTAAATATATGTATTCAGAAACAGTTAATAAATTAATAAATCAATTTGAAAAATTACCTGGTATTGGGCATAAAACAGCGGTAAGATTAGCTTTTTATATATTAGAGTCTGATGAAAAAGTTGCTAAGGAATTTTCTGAAACTTTGGTTAATGCAAAAAAGAATGTAAAATTTTGTTCAGTTTGTTATAATTTAACAGAAAATGATCCTTGCGATATTTGTTCAAATGCTAAAAGAGATGAATCAACAATTTGTGTTGTTGAAAATGTAAAAGATGTTATAGCAATGGAAAAAACCCATGAATATAAAGGAAAATATCATGTACTCCATGGATCCATATCACCTATGAATAATATATCTGCAGGAGATATAAAAATAAAAGAACTTCTAGAAAGATTAAAGGATGATAGTATAAAAGAGGTAATTCTTGCAACAAATCCCACAGTTGAAGGAGAGGCAACAGCAATGTATATATCAAGATTGATTAAACCACTTGGTATAAAAGTTACTAGAATTGCACACGGAATACCTGTAGGAGGGGATCTTGAATATACAGATGAAATAACCTTAATTAAAGCATTAGAGGGTAGAACACAAATGTAAAAATATATAAAAAAGGTGGCAATTTTAACCACCTTTTTTGTATATAGAGTAAACTAAAGATAGTAAATATATTTAAACTATGAACATAGTTATAATAATATTATTTACTAAAAAAAAATTAATATACAGGAGAGTAATATTTTATGAAAATTGGTTTTTTTGATTCAGGACTTGGAGGTATAACAGTTTTAAATGAAGCTTTAAGTCAAAAAATACATGGACATTTTTTGTATTTGGCAGATAATAAAAATACTCCATATGGAATAAAAGATAAAAGTAAAGTTAAAAAATATATATTTGAAAATATAGAATATCTTGTAAACAATGAATGCAAAATAATTGTTATTGCATGTAATACTGCAACTGCTCTTTGTATAAAAGATTTAAGAAAAATGTATTCAAATATATGTTTTATAGGCACAGAACCTGCAGTAAAGGTGGCTGTAGATGATGAAAAAAATAAAAAAATTATAGTAGCTGCAACTACTATAACTTTAAAAGAGGAAAAATTAAAAAATTTAATAACAAATTTGCATATAACAGATAAAGTTGATTTGTTACCTTTAGATAAATTAGTTGAATTTGCTGAAGAAAATGTTAGAGGTAATATAGTTGATGAATACTTAAAGGAAAAACTTTGTTCATATAAATTAAGTGAATATAGCCATATTGTTCTTGGTTGTACACATTTTCCAATTTTTAAAGAAAATATACAAAGAATTGTACCTAATTTAAAAGTAGTTGATGGAAGTAAAGGGATTATAAGTAATTTAACAAAAAAAATTAAAAATTTAGGATATGATTTAGAAAGTTTAAAAATTGATCTTGTTCTTACTAAAAAAGATAATAGATTCGTTAATAATTTTAATAATTTATGCAAACAGGAAGAAAATGAGGTAAAATATATATACTAATTAAAAGTTTGTTGTTAATATTGTTAGAGTAAACTTTTTTATTGTACATAAGATTATATTTAAAGTATATAAATGAAAATAGTTTAATTAAATAAAATATTAAAATATATTATATATCATTTTTCACGCATATAACAGAAATGTTACAACGTTACAAAAAAATGACAAAAAAATTAAAAATATTTCATTAAAATGTAGAAATATTTTTTTCTACATGATATAATAATTTAGGTATTTAATATGAGGTGAAATATATGAATGATAAAAGGATTTTGATTGTTGATGATGAAAGACCAATAGTAGATATATTAAAATTTAATTTAGAAAAAGAGGGATTTACAACAGCAGTTGCATATGATGGTGAAGAAGCAATAAATATGGCTTTATCTGTAAAACCAGACCTTATTTTATTAGATCTTATGTTGCCAAAAGTAGATGGGTTTAATGTTTGTAAAGAAATTAGGAAACATTTAACTTGTCCAATTATAATGCTTACTGCAAAAGAAGAAGTTGTTGATAAAATAATAGGTTTAGAATTAGGTGCTGATGACTATATGACTAAACCATTTAGTATAAGAGAAGTAATTGCAAGAATAAAAGCAAATTTAAGAAAACATGTTTTGCCTGGAGATGAGGAAAATAAAAAATCATCTAAGAATAAAATAAAAATAAAGGATATGATAATTGACCCAGAAAGATATATTGCAATTATTGGAGATAAAACAATTGATCTTACTATAAAAGAGTTTGAACTTTTAAAAATGCTTTCTTCAGCACCAAATCAGGTATTTACAAGGGAGCAAATTTTAAGAGGAGTATGGGGATATGATTTTTATGGTGATGCCAGAACAGTTGATGTAACTGTAAGAAGATTAAGGGAAAAAATAGAGAAAAGTACGGCTGATCCTCAGTATGTTTTAACAAAAAGAGGAATGGGATATTACGTTTCTAATTAAAATTTTGTGTAAATAATAAACTTATATTAATAAAAGAAAAAAGTTTTGGGAGATGTTTTATGAAAGGTTCTATAAATTTAAACATCAAAATTATAAATGCAGTATTGGTAGTTATAGTATATATAACTACTATACTTTTATGTGGAAAAGTTATTGATACAAATAATTTATTTTCTATTAAGAATTTTCTTTTATTATTAGCCTTTATACTTATAACTATAATTTTAAACAGTATTGTAATTAAACTGATAACTCTTCCATTAAAAAAAATAGAAAAAAGTATGAGACTGGTTGCAGATGGAAAGATAAATGAGCCACGCCATTTAGATGAATATGCAAAGCTTAAAGAAATTAGAGATTTTATTGATGCATATATGGACATGTTTCAAATAATAAAAAAGAACAGTTTTGACCTTACAGGCCAGCAAAGTAAAACAGAAATAATACTTGAACACATGGCTGACGGTGTTGTTGCATTTAATATTTCAAGGCAAGTTATACATATAAATAAATCTGCAATGAGACTTCTTGATTTAAGTTCTACAGATGATACATTTGAAAAGATTGTAAAAAGACTTAAAATAAATCTAGATTTTGATAAGGTAATGTATCTGCCAAATTATAAAACAATAGAAGCAAAAACTACGGTTGGAGGAAATTCATTAAATATTGTTTTTGTTCCATTTTTTAGTGATAACCTAACACCCATGGGTGTTATAATAATGGTAAGAAATATAACAGAAAATGTAAAACTGGATAATCTTAGAAAAGAATTTGTTTCTAATGTTTCTCATGAATTAAAAACACCTCTTACTTCTATTAAAGGATATTCAGAAACTATGATGAATGGTGATCTTACATATAGTGAAGTACAAAAGTTTTCAAAAGTTATTAATCAAGAAGCAAATAGAATGGGAAGACTTGTTTCTGATTTACTTCAATTATCAAGATTTGATTATAAAAAGGTAAGTTGGAAAAAGATGATGTTTTCACTTGATGAATTGGCTATTAATGTTTGTGAGAAGATGAAGATTCAAGCAGACCAAAAAGGACATAAGTTAAATTGTATTGTAAATAATAATTCAGCTCAAGTATATGCAGATAGAGATGCAATAGAACGTGTAATAATAAATATTATAAGCAATAGTATAAAATATACACCTGATGGTGGAAACATTACAGTTTATGTGGGAGTTGTAAATTCTAATGCATATTTTAAGGTTGTAGATAATGGAATTGGTATACCGTCAAAAGATTTAGATAGAATATTTGAGAGATTTTATAGAGTTGATAAAGCAAGAAGTAGAAAAGCTGGAGGAACTGGGCTTGGACTTTCTATTGTAAAAGAGATGATAGAAGGAAACAATGGAACTATTGATATACGTAGTGAAGTTAATAAAGGAACAGAGGTAATAGTTACGCTGCCAACAAAAATAGATACCAAAAAATAAAGGGGACTTTAAAATGAAATATTTTGATACGCATGCACATTATAACGATAAAGCATTTGATAAAAATAGAGAAGAAATTTTAAATAAATGTAAAACTGAAAATGTAGAATATATAATAAATGTAGGAGCAAGTGTAATAGAATCATTAGAGTGCATAAAGCTTGCAAATACACATGAATATATATATTCAGCTATTGGTATACATCCATATAATGCTAAAGAAGATAAAGTTCAAGATTTATATGATATGTACAAGAATGAAGATAATGAAAAAATTGTTGCAATAGGGGAAATAGGACTTGACTATCATCTTGGTAAAGAGGATAAAATTGAACAGGCAAATTGTTTTATAGAACAAATAGAACTTGCAAATACATTGAAACTACCTATACTTGTTCATACAAGAGATGCGTCTTTAGATACTTATAAAATTTTAAAGAATGAAAAAAAAGCAGAATACGGAGTGTTATTGCATTGTTTTAATCCAACAGATGACTTAGTAAGATTAGTGTTGGAGAGGGGATATACTGTTGCATTTGGTGGAAATATAACATATAGAAGAGCGGCTAGCTTTGGAAATTACTTAAAAAAGATACCTTTAGAACAAATTGTTGTAGAAACTGATTCACCATATTTATCACCGGTTCCTTTAAGGGGAAGTGTAAATGATTCGACAAACCTTAAATATATTTGTAAAAAACTTGCTGAATATAGAGGTATAGATGAAAATATAATTGTTGAAGATGTATATAATAATGCAAAAAAATTTTATAAAATCCCAGACTGATTTAAAGTCTGGGATTAAAAATTATCATTAATCATTTCAACTATTTTTTTTATAACAAGTCGTTGTTTGTCAGTGTAATATATTTCTTTAGGTTCTTCTATTGGAGTAATTAGTGAAGCTGCAAACATACTATCTAAGCTTAGATTTAACACATTTGAAAGTACAATTAATTTTGGAACGCTTGGTAGTTTTAAACCTCTTTCTATATCTCCAAGAAAATTTTGAGAAACATTAATTTTTTCTGCTAGTTCAAATTGAGTAAGTTTCATTGATTTTCTAGCATCTCTTATTTTCTTTCCAAATGCTTTTTGATCTATTATTCCTGCTTCATTTTTTTTCATTAAATCACCCTTAAATTCATATCTATATGATATAACAAAAAAATGCATAATTAAACAATCAAGAAATGTTTAAATATACTCTACAAGTGTTATTATTAACAAAAATAAAAAAAATATAAAAAAATTTTAATTGATTATAGTAAATTGGTATGATATAATTATCAAAATTAGAGAATATTTATAAAATTATGGAGGGATGTATATATGTGGACTAGGAAGGAATTAAAAAAGCAGGCAAAAGGAGATATAAGAAGAAATTATTGGGCGGCTATAGGAATTTGCTTTATACTGGCTTTTTTTGGAATACAATACACTGATTCTGTTCAACTAATTCATCAAACATCTGATAATGTAGATAATTATACTATAATTAGAAAGGTGATATCACAAAAAGATGGAGATGTTTTAAAAAATTTAGATATAACTGAATATAAAGAATCTTTAAGTGAACAATTGAACAACTCTCAAAAGATAATAGCAGACACATTATCTATGTTTACAGATAATTTTAATTGGCTTTTAAAAATATTTACAGGTGGCCTATTTTGGTTTGCTGCAATTATTACAGTTTTATTTGGAATTTTTATCTCTTTACCTTTATCTGTTGGTTCAAAGAGGTTTTTTATAAAAAATCAAACAAAAAAGATAAATATTCTAGAAATATTAAGCGTATTTAAGGAAAAGGGATATTTTAATATTGTTTATATAATGTTTTGTAAAGGATTGTCTACTTTCGTGTGGGGGCTTTTATTTATAATTCCAGGAATTATAAAATACTTTGAATATTATATGGTTCCATATATTATAGCAGATAATCCTAATTTAAAAAGAAACAGAGTATTTGAAATAAGTAAAAAAATGATGGAAGGACAAAAATGGAAAACTTTTGTATTTATATTATCATTTATACTTTGGAATCTACTTTCTTTAGTTACTTTTGGAATTGCGGGTATATTTTTTGTAAATGCTTATGATTCAGCAAGTTTTGCAAGGTTGTACACCACATTAAAAAATGAAGCATCAAAAAAAGGTATTATAAAAGAAGGTGAACTAAATATTTCTTCAAAAGGAGAAGAGGTGGAATTTTAATATGATTAAAGAAAAAATAAAAAATACTAGAGATAAAATTACAAATCCTAAAAATGAGTATGGAAGATTGTATAAAATAACAGATTACATATTATTCTTTTTTGCTTTTTCTTTTATAGGTTGGATTTGGGAAGTTTGTTTAGTTTTAGTTCAAACAGGTAAACTGGTAAATAGAGGTGTATTATTAGGGCCATGGCTTCCAATATATGGAAGTGGAGGCGTTTTAATTTTGCTGTTGTTAAGAAAAATGTTTAACAAACCTATTGTAACATTCTTTTCAATGACTATACTTTGTACAGTTATTGAGTACATTACTAGTTGGTATTTAGAAGTAACTAAAGGGGTAAGATGGTGGGATTATAGTAACTATCTTTTAAATATAAATGGAAGAGTATGTTTAGAGGGAGCAATTGTATTTGGAATTGGTGGCTGTGCAGTCGTATATTTACTTGCTCCTAAGTTAAGTAAAGTATTTAATAAATTATCTAATTACATTTTAGTTCCAATATGTGTAATACTTACATTTTTGTTTACTATTGATGTTATATATTCTCACTATCATCCAAATATGGGTGAAGGTGTCACTATTAGTAGGACAAGCATTACTAAAAGTAAAGAAATATATATAAATTTGTAATAATATTATGTATTGGTGGATAACTAATAGAAATAAAATATTTAAAATTGATAGCTATCGTGCATTAAAGGAATTGCAAAAGAAAACACTAATCAAATAAATGATTAGTGCATCAGCCAACCGCCCTGTGCCAGACGGCATGCAGTGGTGGTGTGAGAGGACACTAAGTGAAATAATCACTTAGTTCCTACTTGATTATTATAGGAAAACCTACATTTTTATATTGTAACTCTTGTGTAAATGTTAAAATTTTGTTGATGATTCTGCTATATATATTTTTTTCTCATACTAGTTGCTAAAGATCCTTTCCCAATTTTCTTAACAGGCGTTTGTTTAATTCCCACAAAGCACTTGTATTACTATCCCATTCTAAAACCTTTTTAGCTTCATCATATGTTAACCATTTTACATCGTCATGCTCATCAGATAATACAATGTTTTTATCTGTTACATCTACCCCAAAAGTATATTCATTTAAAACATATACATCTTTTCCCCAAGTGAATTTTCCTGTAACAAATTCGACTGGTATAGTACAAGTGCAATCCAGCTTAATATAATTAGCACTATAATCAATACCGGCTTCTTCATTTGCTTCTCTTTTTGCAGCTTCTATTGGTGTTTCATCATCTTCGCCACCTCCAGATATTGCTTGCCAAACTTTCATATCTGATCTTAAAAAAATTCCATATAATATTTCGTTATTTATTATTTTATATGGTATAACTAAAACTTGAAACGGTGCTCTCATAATATACACTCTCCTTACATATTTTTTATTTCTTTAACATTTTTTTAAATAATCAATTTCTAAGAAAATATAGAATTAAGAAAAATTATCCAAAAATGGTATTTGTTGCAAAATGTCATTAATGGGAGTAACTATGTATAAAACTGATGTTTATTCTATAGAACATTGTAAAATAACAGTTAAAGTTTTTGAATTATGTGTATTTTCAAAAAATAATTAATGTATGTTTTGAATAATAAAATTCCAATTTAATTAAAAACATAAAAATACATATTTTATTATAACTTGTTGTTTATAATATGACCTATTTCCTCTGTTTTTAACAATTTTTCTTTTAAAAATACAGGTCTCACATCTAGCTTTTTTAATTCATTAATATTTTTCCATATAAATTCTATTTTACCGTTTTCCTCTAATCCTGTAATTTTTTCAACATTATATAAATCATTATCAACAAATTCTACATTAAAAAGAAACATTATCTCATGATATTTTTTTCCGTTATATTTAAAAAAGTTTTCAACTAATCCAGTAAAATCTTTAACATTAATATCTTTTCCAATTTCTTCTATAAATTCTCTTTTTAAAGTTTTAATAGATAATTCTCCAACTTTTACACGTCCACCCGGTATTGCATAAAAATTATCTTTCTTACTTTTATGTAACAAAATTTTACAATCTTTTTTTATTATAGCAGCTACTCTATAATTAAATTTATATCCATCTAACATAACACATATATCTTCCATAACAAAATCCTTTCTATTTTATGAATTTATTTTATCAAAAAGGTTTTATAAAATCAATAAAAATGCAAAAATTGAAAAAATAAGCATATCAAAATTAAAGCATCTAAAAAATCAAGCAAAAAGGTTAACAGATAAGAGAATGAAAAGAAAGTGGAAATACAAGGTATGAGATATAGTGTGTGTAGCACCTCTTGCAGTAATATCTAATTGTAGTGAATGGTAAGAAATAGAAATAAATTTAAATATTGCTATAATTGGCAGAGATATATTAAGTCAAGTATATTGGATTCAATAGAAAGTCAACTAAAGAACTCAAACCAAATTTAGAGCAAAAAATAGCATTAACCAAACCTTTTGATTAATACTATTTTACTTTATATTTAGTCATATACAATCTAATAAAAATTGCAAAAAAATGGTCGAGGTGGTAAAGTTGTATTAACGGCTATGTTCCACTGTTTTCAATACTTCTCTGTATTGAAAATATTTTTCTGAACAATTTTTCCAAACAGTTCCTTTATTTTATATTCTTCCATTTTTTATATAATTTACATATTTTTTATGGTTTGATATTTCAAGATATTTAAAAATATCTCCATATTCATCAATTGTTGTTTGTATATTGGCATGTCCCATTAATGCTTGTAATACTGGTAATTCTACACCAGCTTCTATACAACGAGTCGCATAGGTATGCCTTAAACAATGCAAACTATAATCTCCAATTATTCCAGCATTTTTATAAACTCTTTTAAAATGAGAATTTATAGTATTTGTTTCAATAAGCTTTCCATCTGGGTGGCAGAATAGCACATTGCTTTTATTCTTTATAACATTATCTAATGAATCTCTTAATACCTTTTCAGTAAATTCATTAATCTGTAATAGCCTTTTTCCATTATTAGTTTTAGGAGGTCCAACTACTGTTTTACCATCCTTGTTTTTAGTTAATGTTCTTCTTACTGTTATTTGCATACTATCTAGGTCAATGTCTTCTTTATAATTTAAAGCTAAAATTTCGCCTATTCTCATACCTGTATATAGGCACATAAGAATTATATTTTTATGCTTTACATTATTTGTTTCTAAATACTCAACTAATTTAAGTTGTTAATTGTAGCTTAATGCTTTAACATCTTTATCTTCTTTTATACTTCTAGGCTTTTCTATTGTATTTATACTTTGAAATAAGGTAGTAGATATATATTTATTATCAAATGCTGTTTCAAATATTTTCTTTAACATAGAAACGTCCTTTTTTATAACTGAATTTGACTTTGATCTTTCATCTTCTAAAAATCGTTCTATTTGAGTTTTCTTAACTTGATTTATTGGGATATTTGCAAATTTATTAGCTTTAATTCTATTTAGAGTAGCTATATTAGTTATATAAGCATTTCCTTTAGTTTTTCCTTTTCTATATTTAGAATCTTCTAATTCTTTTCCTATATCTGCAATTGATTTTATAGTCTTTTTTAGACTATCATCAAAATCAGATCCATTTTCTTTCATTTCTATCTTGTATTTATATAGGAGTTCAAGAGCCTCATCTTCAGTATCTGATGTAAATGACTTTCTTATTGGTTCTCCAGTTTCTATATTCTTGCCAATAGTTAATAATGCTTTTGCTCTAATATAATGATAGAATTTATCGCAGTTGTCTTTATCTGTACATTGTTTGCAAATTTCACAGTTTCTTAAATTTCTTCTATTTTTGCATATAGACCTATCTTTGCATTTCTTACAAGTAGGACACATAGGCAAATTTGAGTTTTTCTTTGGTTTCTTCTCTGTATAAATTCCAGTTGTAATACCTTTTTGTTTCATAAGTTTTCCTCCATTTCTTTTAAAATTTGAGGAAATACCTTGTATTTTTATTTAATTTTGTGTATAATAAATTTAGTTTAAGTTAATAAGGTATTTCCTTATTGCTTTTGAAGATTTAATTGTTCCAGAATTAAGTCTTCTTTTTTTACTCAGCCATAATTCTTTTGTGGCTTAAGAATTCGTTTAGGCAGTCAGCTTTTATCCAAAATTTTCTGCCTATTTTAATACTTGGAAAATTTTCTGAATGAAATAACTTTAAGCATTTTTCTTTTCCTATATGCAATAATCTGCATACATCATCCGTTGAATAAAGCTTGATATCGGTTTCTTGTAAATTCTGCATAGTATTTTACCTCCTTTCTTGACAACCTTAAACAAATATAGTAATATAGAAGTATATTGTGAAAGATTTGTCAGACTCTTTTGAAATTGTAAAATTATTATACAATGCTCAAAAAAGTTTGCCAACATATTTCTAAAATATTTTTAAAATATTTCACAAAAGTTTTTAAGGAGGTTAAAAGAAATGAGTAAGTTACCTCAATATTCTTTTAATGAAGGGTTTTATATATGGTTTAATGCAGAAACAAAAGAAGAATATTATTCAACACCTTTATATATGTATAAAACTGATTTTAATGATGATTTAGGAAATTATAAAAGAAAAATCATACAAGAAAAGGGATTTTACAAAAAGAAGCCAAGTAAGAAAGTATCTGCACAAAAACATCCAGCTACTATTCTTTATCCTTTTGCTGAACAGTTTGGAAGACTTCTAATAAACTTATTAAATGCAGATTTTTCAAACCTTGATAATGCTTATAATACATTTTTTTATTTGTATGGATTTGAATTATTAAAAGAATATGTACCAGCTAAAGAATTGACAAATACATATTCAACTGAAGAAGAATTAGTAAAAGTAATGAAAAGAGTATATGAAGATAGTTTTGAATATTTAACAGATATGCAATATAATTTTAGAAAATGTGTAGATTTTATATACAATTTGAATGGAAATGAAGATTTAAAAGAATACAAACCAAGTTCTAAATTTATAGCTTCATTAGTTACACATCACAACGATGTATATTCATATTCTAGTGATATAGAGGTTATTTTAGATACATATTCAGATAAATATTTAAAATATGGTAATCAATCACTAGAGGAGTTGACTAAAGAGTTAGACAAAAATGATTCTTTTATACCAATGACTAATGTATATACAAGTGAAAAATTAAGTAATATTGCATTTGTAGTATTAGAACAAATAACTAAAAATTACAATTTACCGATAAAAAAATGTCAACATTGTGGAAGATATTTTATGCCTTCAATTAGGCAAGACGAATTATACTGCGATTTACCAAATGAAGATGGAAAAAGCTGTAGAGAAAAAGGTGCAAAACAAACCTATAAAGAAAAATTAGAAAAAGATCCAGTATTACAAGAATACAGAAAAGTATATCAAAAAAAATTTATGGAAGTTTCAAGAAGTAATGGAGATAAGCAAAAGAAAGAAGATTTTGAAGAGTGGAAAATAATTATACAAGATATGCTAAAGAATTATAAAGAAAATAAAGAAGATAAGAAACTAATGGAAAAAATACTTAAATGGATTGATGAAAATAAGTAGTATAGTAAATATTAAAATAAGGAGGAAGTTATGGAATATGATTATCCTATAAATAATATATATTGCGATGAAAGTTGCCATCTAGAATATGATAATATTCCTGTTATGGTTCTAGGAGCAATTTCTTGCGAAAAGAGGCATAGGAAAAAAGTATTTAAAGAAATTGAAGAAATAAAAATAAAACATAATATAGGGAAAAATTCAGAAATTAAATGGTCAAGAATATCTATGAATAAAATTGATTTTTATAAAGAAGTTATAGATTACTTTTTTAAAGATGAAGGTTTATCTTTTAGAGGCTTAGTTGTTAGAAATAAAAATTTACTAAATCATGAAGAATATAATCAAACTCATGATGAATGGTATTATAAAATGTACTTTAAATTATTATCTAGAATAATAAAAAATAATATGAAAAATGAAATATATTTAGACATTAAAGACACTAAAGGAAGTAGTAGAAGATATAAATTACAAGAAGTTTTATCTAATAATATATATGACTTTAATAAAGATATTGTACATAATATACAAGCAATAGATTCTAGAGAAAGTTCAATATTACAAATAGTTGATTTATTTATTGGAGCTCTAGGATATATAAACAGAGAACTAGAAACAAGTGAAGCAAAGTTAGAGATAATAAGATATATTAAAGAAAAGACAGGTTATTCTTTAATAAAATCTACATTACCTGCAGAAAATAAATTTAATATTTTTATTTTTCCACTTGATAAGAAGGAACATTTAAGTTATGAATAATTGCAAGTGGTTGCCAGATATAATAGAATGCTCAAACTTAAGTGAATGGAAAATGTATGAAGATAAATTATATGAATTATTTGTAGATACATTTATAAATAATCATCCTATTTTTAATAACAAGCCCGTTTACGTTAAAAGATATCCACTTGATGGTAATAGAGAACATGCATTTACGCATTTAACTTGTAAAACTGAATCAGATAATCCTAAAGATGTAAATGATAGATTACCAGATTTAAGGAGAGCAGAAAGAATAACTTGGATAAAGCCTGTCATTGAAAACTATCCTTGTTTAGAAAATTGTTTAAATTGTAATAAAATTAAGTATTGGGAAGAAATATATAGAAATAAACTTAGAATAAATTTGTTTTTTGAAGATTTTAGATATCTTGTTGTTTTAGAAGATAGAGGAAATTATTATTTAATAATAACAGCATATTATATACATTATGATGAAGTTCTAGAAAAGAAGAGAAAAAAATATATACAATATTGCAAACAGAAAAAGCCATTGATTTAGTATCAAATGACTTTTTCGAAAACTCCTTCTACTACTAGGTAGATGAGTAAATATATTAAATTAATAATATACATTAATATTATATGCAATAAATATTAAAATATTTACTGCTACTAAAATTATAACATAGATTAAGCAAATAGTCAAATTATGTATACTTTCAAAGATTTAGAATTCTTAATCCAGATTCATTATAATATAAAAATTAAAAAAAGTATATATTTTTTGAAAAATTTTTCAAAAAAATTGAAAAATATATTATTAAATATTGAATTTATAAGTAATAATATAAAAAATATGGAGAAGATATGGCAAAATTAGAATTTAAATTTGATACAAAAAAGTTTGAGAAAAAAATTGACAAAGCATTAGAAAAAATTATAAGAGAAGAACAGAAAAAGATAGACATTAAGAAAACAGTAAAAGAAGGTGTAGAAATGACTTTATTAAATGAGGTAGAAGAAGAAGCTTTAAGAATAATGATTGAGTGTCTTAGTGAAAATGGAAATATATCAACAGGAGAGTATAATAAATTTCCTAATTATATATATGAGCAATTAAAAGATATACTATATAAGTTAAGAATTACAGGGTATATTGCTAGAGGAGATATATGGTTAAATGGTTGGGAAGCACTTATAACTCCTCTTGGATTATCTTATTTTGAAAAGAAAGGAATGAGAGAAGAGTTGTTTAATGAATTATCAGATAGTGCAAAAGATTTATTAAAAGAATTGGTAGATAATGAGTTTACTGAAAAAGGAATAGCAAATATATTAAGAGAAAAAATAGAAGAAGATAAGACAGATAGAATTATTAGAGGAATAATTGGAACATTAAAAAATAATGGATTAATAAGTGTAAGTTGGGCAGATGATACTGTATATTATGCAGAGTTAACTGATGCAGGAAGAACATATTTTGAAAGAGAGAAAAAGTATATGGAAAAATTAAAACAAATGTCAGGAGATACATATAATATTAATAATTCAGGAATATTTAATATGGGAGATATAGAAAATTTAAATATTAATATTGATAATTCAATTCATGAAATTGAAAAGAAGATAGAAGATAAAGGGAATGAAGATAAAGAAGAATTAAAAGAAATATTGCAAGAAGTTAAGGACTATCTTGATAATATAAAAGAAACAAAAACACTAGGAAAAAATGGAGCATTATTTAAAAGATTAAGTAATCATTTGGCTAAACACCGGTTGGTTTTATGCTGAAGTAGTATCGTTGTTAGGACAAGCTTGTTTAATGATTATGGGAGGAAAAAAAGTTTAATAAAATATTACAAAAATCCATTCATTTGAATGGATTTTTATATAGCTACATAGAGAATAAGTACTCAGCTTAAGCCAAAATTAAATATTTTCATTAAATTCATCTGCAGATACTTTAAATATTTTAGCAAAAGCAAATAATTCAAAGTCTTGTACTAGCCTTTTATTATTTTCAATTTTAGAGATTTCTTTACAAGTCAAATCAATACCTTCTAATTGCAATTTTTCAGCTAAATCTTGTTGAGACATTTTATTTGCTTTTCTTAATTCACTTAGTTTATTTCCTGATATATTTCTAAATTCATTATATTTTGTTATTTTCATTATTATACCTCGTTCGCTTTATTAACGAATTAATTGTACTATTTTTATTTTTTAAAATATCTCTAATAAAGCGATATTTTGTTGACACAAAATAATTGGTTATGATAAAATTATTTTATATTTGGAGGGTATAATATGGAAAACAATTTATTAAAAGCGTATGCAGAAGTAGATAAAATATTATCTTTTATGAAAATCAGATATGTTGAAAAAGTTCCAAAAAAAATGAGAGAAATGTTCAAAAGTGAAAAGTTACAAGGCTATGAACCTAGTATAGATAAAAATATTCCATTAGAAGAACAGAAATTAGAAAGAAAAACTCTTGCAATATTAGCAATGCTTAATCTTAATTATTGGTGTGAAAATGAAGAAGAAAAGCAAGAATTGATAAGAGCATATTCAAATAATGATAAAAAACGAAACGAAGAAATAAGAGAAAAATATAATCCTGATAATATCTTCAAAAATAAGAATAAAGAAAAAGAAGTAGAACAAATAGCAGAAGAAATTACAGCAATAGTTGAATATAAAAAAGAAAACTTCATTCAAAAGTTATTAAATAAAATCAAAAGATTATTTACAAGATAGGTGGTGTAATTATGGCTACATTTGAGTTAATAGAAGATGGAACATATAGAGTAGAAGGAGAAATTACTCAAGAAGATGTAGATAGGATAAATGCCTTTCAAATAAGAACTTGTTTAGTATTACCAAATACAAAAGGGCAGTCTAGTGAAATAATAAAACAAATAAAAACAGATAATGTATATTTTAGTATTTTAGGCGGTTTAGATTATTATAGTAAAGAAAAATTTAATAATTCAAATTACATTGAAAGAACTCAATCAGCACCAAAAGGATTAACTAAAATCTTAGAATATTTTGAAAGAATTGAAGAAGGAATAAATCCTGAATGGACAGATACTCAAAAATGTATGTATGCATATAACGCTTTAGCAGTGGATACTGAATATGTAAAAGACCTAAAACAAGATATATTATCTAGTGGAGTAACTGAAAGAGGATTAAATGGGGTATTATATAATCAATTAACATGTGCAGGAATGGCTCAAACATTTAAAGAGATGATGGACAGGTTAGGTATACCATGTCACTATCAAAATCAAAGAAGAGTACATGCATTTAATGTTGTTGAATTAGATGGAAAACTAAGAGGTATAGATGTAACATGGGATTGTACAAAAAGTGATGGAGAAAAATGCTCATTTAGAAATTTTGGACGTGATCCAAACTTCTATGAAAAATATGGACATCAAATTTCGGGAGATAGTGAAGAAACTGTTTTCGATTTAACTACATTTACAGATGAAGAAATTCAAGAAAATTATGCAGTAATAAAAAGTGCAATAAATGAAAGAAGAAAAATAGTACATCCCTTTAGAAATTTTGATAGAGATAGAAAGAGAAAATTTTTACCAGTTGATAGATTTATGGAAAGTCTAGAAGATGAAAAAGCAGCCATTACAAAAATAAGATTATTGAGACAATTTGGAACTTTACCAGAGGAAATGAGTGAAATTTCTGATGTGACAAGTCCAAGATATGGATTTATAGCTGATTATATAGGAACAAATCATGGAACAATAAATTCTAGAAACGTTTTGGAAGAAATTGAAGAATCAAATAATCTCGGTGGAAACTTAATAATGAAAGATGGTCAAGTTTCATTATTAACTCATAAAAGTGGAGAAAGAAAAGAATCTCTGTTAACTCAAGAACAACGAGAAGCAATAACTCCGTCATTATTAGCAGATGTAAAAAAATATTATACACAATATTTTGAAACTGAGGCACCACAAATTGATAATTTACTAGAGTCATATGCAATGCTTGAAAGTATGCCGCCAGAACTAGCAGAAAAAACAGCAACATTGAGAATACAACTATATACAAAAATTAGATTATTTGCAAATGGAGCTAAATTTTTTGAACAACTAGGAATTCCAAAAGAAGATATTGAAGTAGTAAGTGAAAAAGCTAAAAGTTATTTAGAAAGTACTAGAGAAGTCCTGGATGGTTCAAAATCAAAACATGAAAATGATTTAGACTCTTTATATGCTATAGTTCAAAATGATATAATTGATACAATGGTAACTGGAAGAGAATATACGGAAGAAAATTTAGCTAAATTAATGGAAGATGTTAGGGCAAATTGGGAAGAAGCTGAATTTTCAGATGACGAATTTAAAGTTTTATTAGATGAGGCATTATCTAAAACAATGAGTTCTGAAGAAGTTTCTAAAGGAACAGTTAATTTAGGTATGGGTATTGAAGAAGTAAACGCTGTATCAGCTGAAATTATAAGAACACAAACAAGAAATTTGCAGAAAACACAAGAAACAGATGGATTTGATTTTGATAGGAATTAAAATTTAATAAGCAATTAGGCAAGTGAGAATAAACTTACTTGCCATTTGCTTATTTCTTTAGACTACAACCTATCTTTTACAATATCATTGTTAACTTCTCTTAATTACTTATAACAAATCATTTTAAAATTAAATATAAATTAATTCTTTTAATATAATTTCTTCAGCACGATTTTTAATATTATTCATTCTGCCAACCCATTCCATTTGATTTGTAGCTTTTAATTCTTCTGATATATTTTCTTTTTCAGCAAATTGTTTCATTAGTAATTCATAGCTATCATTTGCTTGTTTATCTATCTGTAGTAAATGTTTTTGTAATTTATTATCCATAAGTAAAATTGTATATTCTGTTTTTTTGAAGTCTTTTAAATACTTAAGTCTTAACTTTCCATATTTGCCTAATTTAAAATTTTTAATATTTTCTGGAGCTACTAAATTAGGTAAATAGTAGTCTCCAACTTTTCTGTATTCTATATCCATAATTATCAATCTCCTTTTATAATTCTAATTCATATTCTTTGTGCTTATTTTGCTCGTATTTAATTTGTTTTTCTGTGTTGAAGTTATTATGTGTTTCTTTCTCAAAATCTATTATAAGCATATCCTCAGATGAAACAGAGAACTTGTCACATATCCAGTGTATAAATTTACTTACAGTTATTTTAAATCTATCAATGACTTTTTCTAAAAAGTTAATTTCTCTCTCTAATTTATTGATTTTTCTTTCGTATGAATATTCCATGTTATCAAGCTTAATATTATAATCTTTTTTTAATTCTTTAATTTGTGAATTCAAGTTATAATTTTCATTTAAAATAGAATTTCTTTCTTTAACATATTTAGTTGCATCATTAACTACATTTACTTGTTTGGATAGTTCTTTGTATAAAGATACATTTTCATCATAAAGTTTTAAAATTAAATCATTTTGTGGTTTTATAATTTCATTTGTAATCTTTTCTTTATTAAGTTTTATTAATTTAATATCATTTATATCTGGAACTTCTGGCAATTCTAATGTTATATTTTTTAATATCTTTTTAGTATTTTCAAAATTAGTTATTTGTTTAAAATCTTGTATCTTTTCATGTTTTCTTCCTGTTTCTTCAGCAGGTAAACCTCTTTCTAATTCAAATCCTTTGGAAGATACATATTCAAAGTAAGCATTTTGCAATTTTCGGTAACTATCTCTACCTTGCCAAAAATCTCTTGCACAAATTTTATCTATTGGATTTCCTTGCTTATCTGTTGCATGAATTACTGGGATATATGCTAAATGCATATGAGGAGTTCCTTCATCTAAATGAATTACAGCAGAGATTATATTTTTCTCTTCAAGATTTTTATAATTAGATATAAATTTATAGCTTTCTTCAAAATATCTTTTTGTTTCTTCTAATCCAATTTTTTCAAAGAACTCTTTATCAGATGTGAATATCATTTCACAAATTATAATACTATTACTTCGTATTTGACCTTTTAAGTTGTTTTCTTCTTTTAGTCTGTCAAATTCCTTTATATAATTTAATTCATTTTTCTTTAAATAATAATTTAGGTGTGTTTTGCTTGTATCTATCTCTTTATTTGAATGATTTTTTGCTTTTCTATCATTATGAACACATATACCTTGTGCTTGACTTCTTGTTAATTTTTCGTTTCTTACGATAGCATAACTCATATTCCTACAAAGCCTTTCTTGCTAAAATAAGTTTACTTGTCTAACACACTAGACAAGTTTTATACAAAACTTATCTGTGTGGCAGGAGTTCCTGCACCCTTTCCTAAAAAATAACTAAAGTATTTTTTAGGCTTAATAAAATAGTCAAGCTATTTTATTAAGTGAAGTTGCATATTAGCGATATTCTTGCAATTTCATATCGGAGCTATTTCTTACGGAGATATTAAGCTATTCTCATAAGCAACGTTAGCATATAAGCTGTTCAAGAAGTCTTCTGGGTATTCTCTTTCATTACAAGCTGAAGTAGTACTTGTTTTTTTAGTGGTTATATGTGTGTTTCCTAAATTGTTGTATAAGCAAATCATCAAATAATTTTTAGCATTTTGTATGTTTGGAATATTATTTAATATATTTAATAACTGAATTAAATTTTCTTTAACTATCAATTTTAGTTTATCTAATATCTTGTAGTGATTAACAATAACACTTCCTACTTTTAAGGTATCTTTATAATATAAGCTATCAATCACATCTTCTAAAATTGTTATTTCTTCTTTAGCAAATTCATTTAATTTACATTTATCTTTAATTTTTTGTAATTCATGTTCATTATCATTATTAGGATTGATAGACTCAGTATTGATTATATTAGTTTTGATAATATTAGTATTGATTCCTCGTAAATCTTCCGATTCAAGAGCCGTAATATTTCCTTCTCCAGAATCGTAATTTTTACGACTCTGGAATCGTATATTTTCTGTTTCTTCATATTGTATTTTTCCGACATATATTAAATTAGGTTTGCCAAGACCTTGCCTTTTTTCTTCTACTAAGCCGACATTACTTAATTGTTTAAATGCTTTAGTAACTGTTTTGTCTGATAAATGTAATTTTTCTTGTACTTCTTCTCTAGTAAATATCAAATATATTCTATATTCTTCATCTACCCAATGATGTTTTTGAGATAATGATAATCTGTCTAGCAAAAAAGCATATAGTATTTTGCTATCTGAATTTAAATTATCTTTATATAATGAGTTTTCAAATAGTTCTTGTGGTATTTGATAATATTTATTACTTAATGTTTCATTTATTTTATAGTAAACTATCTGTTTCAAATTAACTTCCTTTCTAGGAAGAATACTCTATAAAATTTTTCGGAACTTTTCTGAACATTTTTTATTTGAGAAAAAATGTTTTCGGAACATAAAATTCTGAACAAAATTACAATTTTTTTCAGGATTTTTCAAGATTTTTTAAAACTCCATAGAAAAAGAGTATTAACGAAACCTTACTCGTTAATACTCTTTAAACCTTTTTCAGTTTTCTGCAATTTTCTAAAAATTGCAAAAAAATGGTCGGAGTAACACGGTTCGAACGTGCGACCTCATGGTCCCAAACCACGCGCTCTACCAACTGAGCTATACCCCGATACATCAAGTACTAAATCATTATAGCATTTATAGTTTTAAAAATCAAGTGTTTATGTTAAAATTATTGTAAAAATATTGACTTTATGTAAAAAACAGTATAATATATATGTATAACAAAAGAGGTGGTAATATGCATATTAAAGCCGAATATCAGTATACTCATTTTCTATATCCGTTTGTAATAGATAGTGAGAAATATCCATATTTTATAGAAAGCATATTAAAGAAAACAAAAGAGTGGACTATGGTATATCATCAATATAAAAGCGATGAAGAGTCGTACGATTTCTTTTTGCCATATATGAGAAAATTTTTGTTTCCTTCTTTATTTTGGGATAAAAAGTATATAAAAAAATTTAAAACACAAGGAGTTTTTAGAAGATCATTAGAACTTAGTAAAACTACATGTGTAACGTTTAAATACAATATGGCTAGAATAAAAAAAGGTAGTATAACAGATTTCGATGGTAAAGTTATTAATTATGATATATCGGATATTAAAATAATATGTTTTGAAGGTGGTATATGTTTCATAGACTTTAAAACACAAATTGATGAGAAAAGTGAGTTAATTGACTTTAATAAAATATTAGATTTTAACCATTATTTTAGAAATTTAACACCTAGAATAAAAGGAAATGCAACCAATAGAATAGTCGAAAATAGTAAAATAATTAATATTCCTAAATTTATAAGAAATATAACTTCTGAATATGAAAGCAAAAGTTTAGATAAAATGTATTTTGACAAAATGTTTACATATTCATATGTTTGTGTAGATGATTGGGAGAAAGATACAGATTTTTATAAAATGCAAAATGATTTCTATAAATTTCAGTACGTTATGCATAGTAAAAGTAGTGCTATTTTTAATGAAGAATGTGATAGACTTTTTGATAACGTTTATTCTAGATGGAAATACTCAATGTTTGGATTTTCAAGAGAGAGTGGAGTTGTATTTGTATCTGATAAAGAAAAATATGATATAACAAGAATGCCATATAATTTTGAAAAAAGATATTTGTATATGGTGCTTATAGCATTATATCAAAGAATCAGTCTTATAAATTTTTCGCAGGATTTAATGAGACAAGATAAAACAGCAGTTAAAAAATTAAAGAAAAATTTAACTCAATTTACAAATTCAAGTTGGTTTGGACAAATTACTAACTCAGAACACGGAATGGATATCTGGAAATTATGGCAAAAAGCATTTGGCCTTCCAGAACTTTATGACGAGGTTCATAAAGAATATTTAGAATATTATGATTATGTTGTAAGCAATAATCAATCAAGGATAAGTATGATACTTATGATTTTTTATGTTATAAATATAAGTTTTTCTGGTATTCAAATGTTAACAAATGTAATAAATTTAGAGGATATTCAAGTATATATAATAATAGCGATGGTTTTTTCAGCTTTAAGTTATCCAACATATCTTATTGCAAGCTGGATAAAGCATAAGTTTGAAAAGAAATTTTAATGGGGGAATTTTATGCAAATATATTGTGGAACAGATATAATTGAGGTATCTCGTATAGAAGATGCAGTAAAGAATACAAAAGGATTTAAGGAAAATATATATACTAAAAATGAAATAGAAAATATAGACAAAATAAAATCTGATATAAAATATCAAAGATATGCTGGAAGATTTGCTGCAAAAGAAGCAATATATAAAGCAATGTCTAAATTTATAATAGAAAACAATTTAACAATAAGCTATTTAGATGTAGAAATATTAAATATAGAGGAACTATCTAGAAGGCCAAAGGTATATATTTTAAATGAAGAAATAAAAAAAGCATGTGATAAACATGAGGTAGAAATAGATGTTAGCATTTCTCATGTAAAGGATAATGCTATATCTACAGTAGTAGTAAAAGTAAATAAGGAGTGATTAAAGTGGAAAAGCAGAAATATTATATTACAACACCTATATATTATCCAAGTGGTAACTTTCATATTGGACATTGTTACTGTACAGTTGTAGCTGATGCAATTGCAAGATATAAAAGGCTTAGAGGATATGACGTGTTTTTCATGACAGGAACAGATGAACACGGACAAAAAATTGAAAGAAAAGCAAAAGACGCAGGTGTTACTCCAAAAGAATATGTTGATAAAATTGTAACAGATACAAAGAAATTATGGAATGATTTAGGAATAACATATGATAAGTATATAAGAACAACTGATGAAGAACATGTTGAATGTGTTAAGAAAATATTTGAAAAATTATATAATAATGGAGATATTTATAAATCTGAATATGAAGGACTATATTGTACTCCATGTGAATCATTTTGGACTGAAACACAAGCTGTAGATGGAAAATGTCCGGATTGTGGCAGAGATGTTGAACTTGTAAAAGAGGAAAGTTATTTCTTTAAACTTTCAAAATATCAGGATAGATTACTTAAGTTTTTTGATGAAAATCCTGAATTTTTAGAGCCTATTTCCAGAAAGAATGAGCTTATAAATAACTTCTTTAAAAAGGGTATTGAGGATTTATGTGTTTCAAGAACAGGTGTTAAATGGGGAATAAAGGTACCATTTGATCCAAAACATACAGTATATGTTTGGATAGATGCTTTAACTAACTATATATCTGGACTTGGCTATTTAAGTGGTAACGAATCAAAATTTAAGAAGTATTGGCCAGCAGATCTACATTTAGTTGGAAAAGAAATATTTAGGTTTCATGCGATGATATGGCCAGCACTTTTAATGGCACTTGATTTACCACTTCCAAAGAAAATATATGGTCATGGATGGCTTGTAGTTGATGGAAATAAAATATCAAAATCGTTTGGAAATTATAAAGATCCAAGAGTATATATAAATGCAACTTCAAGGGATTCTGTAAGATATTTCCTACTTCATGAAATGACTTTAGGACAAGATGGAAACTTCTCAGAAGAGTTATTTTTGGAAAAATCTAACTCAGATTTATCAAATGATTTAGGAAATCTTGTAAGTAGAGTAACTGCAATGGTTTCTAAGTATAATAATGGAGTAATAAAAAAAGGAAAATCTTTTGAAAATTATGATGGTGATTTGATTCAACTTGCAAAAGAAGTACCATTAAAGGTTGAAGAGTTAATGGATAAATTAAAAATAAATGATGCAATTACAGAAATTTGGAAACTTATTGATAAGTCAAATAAATATATTGATTTATCAATGCCATGGGTACTTGGTAAAGAAGGAAAAGAGGATAGACTAAATACAGTACTATATAATCTAGTTGAATGTATAAGAATAATAGGTATATTACTTAGACCATATATGGTTGATGTCCCAGGTGAAATTTTTAAGCAAATAGGAATTGAAGAAGATATAACAAGTTGGGATAGTGCAAAGAATTTTGGCCTTCTAAAAGAAGGTACAATTGTAACAAAAGGTAATAATTTATTTCCAAGAGTTGATATTAAAGAGGAGATAGAAAAAATGAATGAACAAGTTGTAGAAAAAAATGAAGAAAAAGAGAAAGTAGAAGAAAATAAAAAAGGAATAATTACAATTGATGAACTTGATAAAGTTGAGCTTAAGGTTGGTCAAATAAAAGAAGTAAGTAGAATAGAAAAATCTGATAAGTTGTATAAATTAAGTGTTGATGTAGGAGAGGAACAACCAAGGACTATAGTTTCAGGACTAGTTGAATTTTATACAGAGGAAGAGTTATTAAAAAAACAAGTTGTAGTTGTTACAAATTTAAAACCAGCAAAACTTAGGGGAGTTGAATCAAATGGAATGCTTCTTGCAGCGGGAGATTATGATGTAGTAAAGCTTATAACTTTAGATAATAATAATGGTATACTTGAAAATGGAAGTAATATTCACTAAATTTTTCGAATCACTTGAATAATATCTTAGGATATGTTATATATAAACTATATTGAAATTATTTATCTTATCATATTATATTTAAGGAGAGATTGGTTTGTCTAGTGTTAAAATTTTAGCAAGAAAAAATCACAAAGATCATTTATTCGAAATTACAAAAGTTTTAACATCTAGTGGATGTGAGTGCTTTCAATATAGAATAGATGGTGTAATAAGATGGTATTATAAAGCATATAAATATTTAGAAGACGGGGTGTCGTATATTGAGTTAAAAGCCCCTTATGGATTGTCAGATAGTAGATATGAGGAAGCTCTATCAATCCTTATGTCTTTAGTTGGGGTCGTGTAGTTTTACACGACCTTAATTTTATACATTTTTTATTTATATATTGTTTTTTATTATATTTTATGGTAAAATTATTATGTTGATATATGGAGAGGGGGAATATTGCTAATAGAGTTTAGCAATAGAAATATATGGATAATAACGAAAGTGAAAAAAAAGAAATTGAATTTGATGATATAGATGAGAACGGAAAAGTTACAAAGGTAAAGAAAAATATAGAAAAAAAGGATAATGACATTAAAGTTGAAGAAAAGAAAGAAGAAATAAAATCTAATGAAGAGCGTTTATTGCAACGTGAAAGTAGTATAGATAGACGTGATGGTTTACTTCAAAATCGTGAGCAAATGCTAGACGAAAAAGAAAATAGTATTATAAAAAAACAAAAAGAAATTACTTATTGTCCTTATTGCAAAGGAACGAAAATTTCTAAATATTATAATCTCACAACTAAGTATAGTAAAATACTAGATTATTGGGATGAAGAAAAAAACAAAATAGATCCTAAAAGTCTTTCCCCTCACACACATGAAAAATTTTATTTAAAGTGTAAAAATATAGAATGCGATTATAGAGAACAAACACCTAGGACGATAAAGGATTTTATAAGATATATCGATAACTATAAATGTCCAAAATGTTCAAACGGAAAAAATAAAACAGTAAATGAATGGAATAATTTAAAAGTAAGATATCCTGAAATAATAAAGGAATGGGATTATGGAAGAAATGAAAAAAATCCTGAAGAATATCTTGGCTCTAGTAATGAAAAAGTGTGGTGGAAGTGTCGTAAAAATCATCACTATCAATGTCGTATCAACAATAAAATTTTCTTAAATAGGGGATGTCCTATATGTTTTAATCAATATAAAACTTCTTTTTTAGAGCAAACAATATATT
>OIYR01000052.1_pt1 | contig 69911 bp, 61 predicted proteins | sample 1588221 | NCBI WGS metagenome assembly OIYR01 (sample SAMN03283292) | human gut metagenome | biome: human-associated habitat; material: feces | host: Homo sapiens | place: Peru | collected 2012
ATACACCCCGTCAAACAACATCAGACCGATATATTAAGGCGGTGATATATTGAATTCATCACAAGAACCAACGAAAAAACCACCATATTTTTACTTTTACACAAAGTACTTTGATTTCATAAACCTATTATCAGATGAAGAAGTCGGGCAAGTGATAAAATACATTGGTGAATATATTCAAGAATACAAATATGGCACCGATAATACAGCTAATACAGCCGCTGCACAGGCGAAAAGTGAAAATGTTAAGGTTGTTATGCTCTGTACAATGTTTGAACAAGATATAAACAACGCTTTTAAAAAGTATTTTGCACAATGTAAAAACGGTGCAAAAGGTGGAGCGCCGAAAGGAAACAAAAACGCCGCCAAAAAGGATAGTAAAAAAATCTTGAAAGTGTTGAAACATCTGAAGATAACGCACGAATGGCAACTATTGTTTTAATCATTTTAGAAGAAAAAGAGGGTAAAACAAAGGAAAAGCTAAAAACCTCACAAATAGCAGATTTCGCCGCTTGCATATTTTTGCTTGATGATTTCAGGCTTGAAATAGCCGAATTTGAAAAATTAGGATACAAGACGATTTACAGTTATATTCTTGACAAAGGTGCAACCGCTGCTATTAAAGAACTAAAAAAATATACAAAAGAGCAATGGGAAGAGAGCAAAGAAAATGCCTTGTTAAACTTTAACGAAATTTATTCTAACACAAAGGAAAAAGCTCTGTTCTTTCTTTCCTTTGATGAACAGGAATTGAATAAATTTTATGATAAATGCAACTCAGATACCACCACAGAGAACACAAAGCCACCAAAAAATGAACCTGATGGGCAACCTGCTCCGAAACCCGAGTTCAGTGAAATCAGAAAATTCTACAAAGATTACACGGGCTTTGATGATGCGTATTTGTGTGATGAGTTTGTTCAGAAGATGGATAAAAACGGTGTTGACTGGAATGAATGGGAGAGCAAGCTGTTAGCCTATGCGATAAAGACAGGGAAGCTAAATGAATAAGTGCGATAAGGCTTTAAAACAACCCAAAAACAACCCAAAAACAACCCAAATCAACCAAATATAATATAATTAAAGTAAAGTAAATTAAGTTAAAATAATAAACAAAAGTAATATTATTTTAACTTAATACCTTTAACGAACTTTTTTACACTTGCTTGCTATTCGCAAGTGTAAAGTTCGTTAAAGGCTGTAAAAGGAAAAAGTCTTAGAATCTGTGAACGCTGATAACAGAGAAAGGATACAAGCAAAATGGATAGAATACACAGAACGGATTTAATTTTTTCGCAACAGTTTGAAAAAGCTATGATAAAAAGGGATATCAGCCCTACAGAGTTGGCGAGAAAATCGGGAGTACAACGCAGTCAGATATACAGGTACTTAACCGCTGAAATAGCGCCGACGACGAACAATATACGAAGGTTGTCAATTGCTCTGAATGTTACTACTGATTATCTGCTTGGAGTATCAAAAACCGAAAGCAATCAACCTGCTGCAAACAATTGAATAACGCAACAAGCCGTGTATTTCTTCCGTGTGGTGATAAAAGCAACACCCTAAAGAGATACACGGCTTTTCTATTGTCAGATTTTTCAGCCCATTAAAAAGAGAATATACAGCGGCATAGCAAGTTATAAGCAAGTGAAAACAGCGGCATAATGCCCAAATAACAGCCGTATAAAAGTCACTACAGCGATAAAAAGCAAGTTATAAGCAAGTTACACACCTTGCCTGTTTCGTGCCATACAAGGCAAGTACACCAACACCATAAATACACCGCAACGCACCCACAATTTCAAGCCCCTTTTTCTGCCGATTATTTGCCGATTATTTGCCGTTTAATTCCGCTAAAATAAACAGCAACCCATAAAATCCCATAAAAGCTAAATAACTAAAAATCGCATTAGAAAGCCGTTTGTTGAACCTCGCAAAATCTCACGAAAACATACAAGGCAGTTTGGTAAGGACGAGGTCACGGGTTCGAATCCCGTTATCAGCTCCATAAAAAGGTATTGGTTTGAAAAAAAGCTGATACCTTTTTATTGTTGTTTCAGATTAAGATAAGGAATTCGAAAGCCCGTTTAGAAAACGCTTTAGTAAAGCGTTTTTAGGGCGTAGCGTTGATGAGCGTTCAGAATTTGCACCGCAAGCAACAAGCGAGGTATGTACTCCTTGCAATGCACAGAATAGTTATCAGCTCCATAAAAAGGTATTGGTTAAAAAGATTGATACCTTTTATTGTTGTTTAGAAAACAATACCGTTACCAAATCCAAACTGATTAATATTATTCTTGTACAATCTATCTTGATATGCTACAATAAAGTTGTAAAGAATGGTTGCGAATTAGTTGCGAATAAATACACAAATCAAACACACCATAGACAGAGGAGGTGACAAGCTTGCCTGAATTAAATATCGAAGCATTACAAAAGTTATGTGACGATAAATCTGTCATATGGTCTGTGCACGCTCTGAAACGGTTACAGGAACGAGGAATATACCGTGATGATGTATTCAATGCAATACATACGGGCAAAATAATAGAACAATATCCCGACAGCTATCCATATCCCGCTTGCCTTGTTTTAGGTGTAAGTACAAACAATGAATATTTGCATATTGTGGCAGGTTGCAACGGAAATGTTGTTTGTATAGTAACTGCCTATTTTCCCGATTCAGATAAATTTGAAAGTGATTCACAAACCCGAAAGGAGAAATAACAATGACTTGTTTTTATTGCAAAGGTGATTTGAAGCCAAGTACAACAACACATTTTGTTGATCTTAAAAAGTGCATTGTAATCGTAAAGAATGTTCCGTGTTTGGAATGTTCAAAATGCGGTGAAACCGTTTTTACCGATGAAGTGGCAAAAAGACTTGATGACATTGTAAAAACCGTAAGCAGTCTTATGACCGAAATAGCGGTTGTTGAATATACATCTGACAAAGTAGCATAATTCCACAAGGCAAGCTCTGAAATATGGGCTTGTCTTTTCTTTTGCCTGTGGGATTCTGCTATGCCGCTGCCTACGCTTGCATATACTGCAATTGCGTTGCGGTCATACTGATTATCGCTTTCCCCTTTCCTTATCCTGTGACTATATTATACTACAATGTTTAAGCGTATAATTTGTGCATATTGGTACTTGTTAAGTGTAAAGATGTGTGCTATAATAATATTTGTAAAGGAACGGTGGCGGCTGTTTCGACTCCCTTGCGAAAGGGGGTGTATTCCAATGGCAGAGATTACATACTTATTTGTTCTCGCAATTGTTTTCGTGGCTTTTAATGAAGTCATTAAGAATATAAAGAAATAACCGCCCTGTAGTCGCAATACAGAGCGATTTTTAATAAAAAAATACGCAAATGCGAAACAGCTAAAGCCGTTCCTTTTCACCTATATTATACAACAACAATAATTTGATGTCAATAGATTTTAGGCGGTGAAGAAATGGCAGAAAATAAGAACAGCAGGGCGAGAATTGAGGCAAACAACCGATATAACGCTAAAGCATATGACCGTATCAATGTTGCTGTGCCGAAAGGTCGAAAGGATATTATCAAAGCCCACGCAGAAAAGAACGGCGAAAGCGTGAACGGCTTTGTTAATCGTGCTATTAATGAAACAATGCAGCGTGACGGTGAGTAATTCCACAAGGCAAGCTCTGAAATATGGGTTTGCCTTTTCTTTTGCGAATTTTGCGGTTGAATTATCCCCTTTGCACATAAAATATGCGTTACTTCAAAAATAAATATCAAATTGCCACGGGAAATATTACAATGTGGGGGAATTGTAAAAATTAACGAAAAATGCTTGAAAAATGTCGGGTTAAGCCGTATAATATAGGTGTTTGAGGATTTCGGACTCATACAATTTATTGAAAGGAGAAGTACACATGATTTATTCAAAAGAAGTTGAAAATATGTGCACTGTAGCAAAGGGACCTAAGCACGGTCCTGCACCTATTCCCGAAGAGGGCAAATGGGTAAAATCTTATGACATTAAAGACATTTCAGGTCTTTCACACGGCATTGGCTGGTGTGCTCCTCAGCAGGGTGCCTGCAAGCTTACACTTAATGTTAAAGACGGTATCGTTGAAGAGGCTCTTGTCGAAACAATCGGTTGTTCGGGTATGACTCACTCTGCAGCTATGGCAGCAGAAATTCTTCCTAACAAAACACTCCTTGAGTGCCTTAACACAGACCTCGTTTGTGACGCTATCAACACAGCTATGAAGAACATCTTCGAGCAGCTCGTTTACGGCAGAAGCCAGACAGCTTTCTCAGAGGGCGGTCTTCCGATCGGCGCTGGTATGGAGGATCTTGGTAAGGGTCTTCGCAGCCAGGTTGGTACAATGTACAGCACAAACGCTAAGGGCGTTCGTTATATGGAAATGGCTGAAGGCTATGTTCTCAAGACAGCACTTGACGAGAACGATGAGGTTATCGGCTATCAGTTCGTAAAGCTCGGCAAAATGCTCGAGGACATTCGTCACGGCGTTGAGCCAAACGAAGCATACAAGAACAACATCGGTCAGTACGGTCGTTTTGACGGCGCAGCTAAGTACATTGACCCTCGTGAAGAATAATTCGGTAAGGAGGACACCATAATGGCAGTAACATTTGAAGGTATGGAAAGAAGAATGCCTAAAATTGAGAAGTGCCTTGCCGAATACGGTATTGCAAATCTTGAAGAGGCAAGAAAAATTTGTAACGATCTCGGTTTTGATCCCTACGACATCGTAAAGGGCGTTCAGCCGATCGCATTTGAAAACGCAGGCTGGGCTTACACACTCGGCTGTGCAGTTGCAGTTAAGAAGGGCGCAAAGACTGCTTCGGAGGCAGCAGAAGCTATCGGTATCGGTCTTGAGGCTTTCTGTATTCCGGGTTCAGTAGCTGAGCAGAGAAATGTTGGTCGTGGTCACGGTAACCTCGGCGCAATGCTCCTCAGAGATGAAACAAAGTGCTTTGCATTCCTCGCAGGTCACGAAAGCTTTGCAGCAGCAGAGGGTGCTATCGGTATCGCTCGTAACGCTAACAAAGCAAGAAAAGAGCCGCTCCGTGTTATCCTTAACGGTCTTGGCAAGGACGCTGCTTACATTATTTCAAGAATCAACGGCTTTACATATGTAAAGACTCAGTTTGACTATTTCACATCAGAGCTTAAAATCGTTGAAGAGAGAGCTTTCTCAGACGGTGAAAGAGCTGCAGTTCGCTGCTACGGCGCTGACGATGTTCGTGAAGGTGTTGCAATCATGCAGCACGAGAATGTAGGTGTATCTATCACAGGTAACTCTACTAACCCGACTCGTTTCCAGCACCTCGTTGCAGGTACATACAAGAAGTGGGCAAATGAGAACGGCGTTAAGTACTTCTCAGTTGCATCAGGCGGCGGTACAGGCCGTACACTTCACCCCGATAATATGGGTGCAGGTCCTGCATCATACGGTCTTACAGACTCAATGGGCAGAATGCACGGTGACGCTCAGTTCGCAGGTTCATCTTCTGTTCCTGCTCATGTTGAAATGATGGGTCTTATCGGTATGGGTAACAACCCGATGGTTGGTGCTACAGTTGCTTGCGCAGTTGCAGTTTATGAAGCTGTTAACAAGTAATTACCAATCTTTTCAATAAATTAAAAAGGGATCGGCTCTTTGAGTCGATCCCTGATTTTTTATATAGAAATATTGCCTTCGGCAGTGAAATTTGCCGTTGGCGAGTGAAATCTGACTTTGTCAGGAGAAATCGTCCTTACAGACGGTGAAATTGCCCTATGGTCAGTTGCAGTAGAGAAAATAGCAGATTTTTAAAACAAATGTCGAACGGGGTTCGTCGCTACATTAAATTGTACTGACAATTATAATGGTCGTGCTCGGGAACAATGGTGGTTAAAAAGCATACTGTCTTCACGAACAGCGAGGGAGGTACTCGCCGGTTAGGCAGTACAGCTTGCAATCGCCGATTTCTATAGCTCTTTCGAGGGTGTCGGTAAAATGTGTGACTTCTTCGGGAATGTCGCAGTAGAGGTACTGCTCATTCACGGCAAAATCTTCCGCCTCTCTCGACTGAACACACACTTCATACATTCCGTTCGGGTGCTTATAGACCTCGTAACGAAACATTCTGTCATCTGTGTACATATCGTAAATCACATAGTCACGCATTTTATCACTTCCTCTCAAATGTATTATGTTGCAGATTGCAAACAGTATTTGGTTACTTCGTTTCTAAAAACTCCTGTACTCTTTCAAAAAGGTACGGCTGAATTGTAGGGTATGTCAAATTTTTTGGTATATCGTCAAAAAGATTAATCTTTTCAATTTCAAGCGGCGGCAGTTCTTCAAAACTGCGAATTTCCGCAAAATAGAGCATTCCGTAATCCGTGAACGAATAGATGCACACGGGACAGATGTCGAAATCCTTCGCCCCTGTTTCTTCCCAAAGTTCACGCTTTGCTGTTGTTTCAATATCTTCGCTGTCCTCACGGTGACCGCCCGGAATTTCATATGTATCACGATTTTTGTGCTTGCAAAAAACCCATTTTCCGTTGTATCTCGCACAAATAACGGCATATTTCAACGGCTTATCTGTATTAAGGCTGTAAAATTTAACTTTCATAGTTAATCCTTTTAATCAAAATATCTTACAAGCGAAATCACCTTGCCGAGCAAAGCAACCTCGTCAACTATAATCGGTTCAAAATTATCGTTTTCAGGCTGAAGTCTGAAATGACCGTTTTCCTTGTAAAAACGCTTTACGGTCGCCTCGTCACCGACAAGAGCAACAACGATTTCGCCGTTCTCCGCAACAGGTGTGCGGTGAACAATTAAAATATCGTCAGGGAAAATGCCTGCGTTAATCATACTTTCGCCCTGAACACGCAGAGCAAAAAGCTCTCTGCCCCTTTTTAAGCTGTCGGGAACAGGCACATAACATTCAATATTTTCAACGGCAAGAATCGGATAACCTGCCGCAACTCTGCCCAAAACGGGAACATCGGTGCTTTTCTCCATACCGTTAATCTGAATACAACGGTTCACGCCGTGTTCTCGTGAAATAAGACCTTTTTCTTCAAGTGCCTTGAGGTGGTGGTGAACGGTTGATGTTGAACTCAGTCCCGTTTCTTCGCAGATTTCACGAACTGACGGAACTCTGCCCTCGCCTGCACATTCCTTTAGATAATCGAAAATTTTCTGTTGGCTTTTGCTTAAAGGTTTCATATCGCAACGCCCCTTGTTTGTAATTACAGTATGATTGTACCATATATTTTCGGAAAAATCAAACATTTGTTTTATATTTTTGAAAAATTTTTTATTTCGTCGAATAAATAAAGAAATTATTTGAGTTTTGATTGATTAACAGAAAAAACAGATGCTTTTCATTCCGATTTCAAAAAGGGTTCACACAGTTTTCATATTTGCATTGTTTAATATAAGCGTACTCAGAAAGACGGAACCGCATCCGTCAGAGTATAATTGTTCTACCCTCCTCAATGCGAGTCTGAACAAAGACTCGTAATTGTACCCCTCATTTTTTAAAGAACATAAGAAAGCACCGGGTCGCCGCAAGCCCGGTGCTTTCGTCGTTTAAGGACAAATTAATTGCAACACTGCAGCGGTGAACAATTACAAAGCTACGCTCGGGCATAATAGTTTTAAATATTACAAACTATCTGCACGAACAAAAATAAACACGAACCGAACAATTGCAATGCCACGCTCGGGCATAATAGTTTTTAATATTGCAAACTATCTGCACGAACTAAAATAAACACGAACCGAACAATTTCAATGCCACGCTCGGGCATAATAGTTTTTTAAATATTGCAAACTATCTACACGAACGAAAATAAACACAAACTAAAAAATTGAATTATCATCTGCACTATGATACAATATATATAGTAAAGTGAGGTGCTTGTATGCTTGAGAACAAACTCGGATTGACTTCTTCTGCGGAGCTTGCTCGTGAAGAGGAGCGAATCAGTAAGAAAAAGGCGGCAATGCTTTTTGAAAATCACATTCTTGACAACCTTGAAAGCGGAAAGTTTTCGACATTACAGACAATCCACAAGTACCTTTTTGATGAAATCTACGATTTTGCGGGAAAGTTGAGAACCGTAAACATTGCAAAGGGCAATTTCAGATTTGCACCTTTGATGTACATTGAATCAGCTTTGAAAAACATTGATGAAATGCCACAGAGCAATTTTGATGAGATTATAGAAAAGTATGTCGAAATGAACATTGCGCACCCATTCAGAGAGGGCAACGGTCGCAGTACACGAATCTGGCTTGACCATATGTTGAAAACAGAAATCGGCAAGGTTATCGACTGGAGCAAGGTTGACAAGGAAGATTATCTGCTTGCAATGGAGCGTAGTCCCATACGGGATATCGAGATAAAATATGTTCTGAAAAACGCATTGACCGATGAAATTGACAGCCGTGAGATGTACATGAAAGGCATTGACCACAGCTATTATTATGAGGGCTACACAGCGTTTAAAGCGGACGAACTTTAGTAAAATTGAAAGTTGAAAATTTAAAATGGAAAATTATGGTCGGGTAGCAAGTTTGCAAAATGCAAAACATTGTTGCCCGACTTTTTTAGTTTATATGGGAGTAAATGTTTGATTGTAGCGGCGAACCGTGTTCGCCAATTGTATCGTGTGTAAACACGATACGAATAAAACCGCACAATATATTTTTGATTGTTTTGGTTTTGCAACCAAAACAAATGGCGAACGAGGTTCGCCGCTACATTGAATTGTGCAAACAGTTACAATGCCACGCTCGGGCATAATTGGTTTTTAAACATTGCAAACTATCTACACGAACGAAAAAATATGAACATAAAAATAATGGACAGCAGAAATAAAATCTGCTGTCCGATTTGTTTTTTATACATATATAGTTATTTTCTTTTTCTTATAAACCAATATATCAAACCAAGTGCAACGAGGAAACCGCCGAGGATGCAACGGAAGATGATATTAAGCGTACCCTCAAACATTGGGTAGCCTGCAAAGGTTCGCAGTCCGTACCACACGGTCATGAAGATAAAAAACACAGCCATTAAAACTGCAAGCAAGCCCTGATGTTCGTGGCGGTATTTGATTCCTACGATAATCATTAATATTGCAAGAGCCGCCCAAAGCCATACATACATATTTTGAAGAAATTCGCCCATAAAATTCACCCTTAAACATTACTGATAAGTAGATTATAGAGTATCCTCGGCACAATGTCAAACCGTGTTATGTGAAGATTTTCTGAAAACGAAAAATTTTTTCAAAAACGCTTGACTTTTACTGACTTTGGTATTATATTATGAGTATAGCAATTAGCACTCACCTATCGAGAGTGCTAAAACAGCAAAAAACCGACACGAAATGAGGTGAACGGTATGGAGCTGGCTGAAAGAAAAAAGAAAATATTATCGGCAGTAATCGAAAGCTATATCAACACAGGCGAGCCGATTGGTTCAAAAGCGTTGATTGACGAAACGGGACTTGAGGTTTCATCGGCAACGGTGCGAAATGACCTTGCAGACCTTACAAATAAAGGCTACTTGGTTCAGCCGCACACCTCGGCAGGACGAATTCCCACGCTGCAGGGCTACAGATACTACATCGACAATCTGATGAAAATTACCCCCGTAACCCAAGGCGGACGGGAATATGTTGAATCCGAGCTTTACAAAAGCGCAGATTCCCCCGAGAGTATTCTCAAAGAGGCAAGCGGTGTTATTTCAAGGCTGACAGGCTGCACGGCGGTAACAACAACACCTTCGGGTGAGGAAAGCAGAATCCACAGAATAAGATTTGTTCAGACGGGTTCGCACACGGCAATGGCTGTTGTGATTGCCTCAAACGGAATCATAAAAACAAAGCTGTTCCGTTGCGATTTCCTTTTGAATCCCGAACTTTTGACCGTGTTTGATAAGGCATTTAACGAAATCTTTTCGGGAATGAAGCTTTCATCGGTCAACCGACCGTTCATACAGACAGCGGCGGCAAGGCTCGGTGAACTTTCAATGTTTACCCCGGGAGTGCTTGTGGCAATTATGGAGGCTTGTGAAACGGCAAAGGAAGTCAGCGTTTATCTCAGCGGTGTGACAAAGCCGTTGTTTATGTCCGATGTCAATTTTCTTAACGCACGAAATGTTATGGAGTTTTTGAACAACAGACACGACCTTGCGGAAATGCTTGAAAATCTTCCGCTTGACACCTCCGTCAGCATAGGCGGCGAAAACAGCAGAACAGAGCTTGCAGGGAGTGCGGTAATCTCCACACGATACCGACTTGACGGCAACCCGTCAGGTGTGCTTGCGGTGATAGCACCCGTGAGAACGGACTACGCAAGAGCAATTTCAATTCTTGAATGTGTGTCCGAAAGCGTTAGCACTCTTATTGACGAGCTGATAGAAATATGATAAATAAAAATCCTTGAAGGAGGATAAAGATGACTAAGAAAAAATCCGAGAAAACCGAAGAAAAAAAGGTTTCCGAAGAAACAGTCGCAGAAGAAACTGAGACTGAAAATACCGAAGAGCCTGCAAAGGATGAAAATGCGGATAAAATCAAGGCTCTTGAAGATGAGCTTTCGGCACAGAAGGATAAGTATATGCGACTTGCCGCCGAGTACGACAATTACCGCAAAAGAACGGCAAACGAAAAGCTTTCAATCTATGACGATGCAACTTCAAAGGCTTGTATCGAGCTTCTCCCCGTTGCAGACAGCGTAACGCTTGCTCTTGCAAATCTGAAAGATGCCGATCCCGATATCATCAAGGGTATTGAGCTTATTTCAAATCAGCTTGCAAAGAGCTTTGAAAAGCTCAAAATTGAGTCCTACGGCAAAGCAGGTGATGCATTCGATCCGAACTTGCACAATGCGGTTTCAAAGATTGAGGACGAAAACCTCGGTGCCGACACAATCGCAGCCGTTTATCAGACGGGTTACAAAATCGGCGACAAAATTATCCGTCACGCAATGGTACAGGTTGCCAACTGTGACTGATTTCATATATAAATATTCAGCAGAAAACACACAAACAAAAACAATTAAAAATTCAATTGGAGGAATTTATCATGGCTAAGACAATAGGTATAGATTTAGGTACAACAAACTCATGCGTAGCAGTTATCGAAGGCGGCGAGCCTGTAGTTATCGCTAACGCAGAAGGCGCAAGAACAACTCCGTCTGTTGTTGCTTTTTCAAAAGACGGTGAAAGAATGGTCGGTCAGGTTGCTAAGCGTCAGGCTATCACAAACCCTGACAGAACAGTTGCATCAATCAAGAGAGAAATGGGTACTGCTCACAAGGTAACAATTGACGGCAAGAGCTACACTCCGCAGGAGATTTCAGCAATGATTCTTCAGAAGCTCAAGTCAGATGCAGAGGCTTACCTCGGTGAAACAGTTACACAGGCAGTTATCACAGTTCCTGCATACTTCACAGACGCACAGCGTCAGGCTACAAAGGATGCCGGTAAGATTGCAGGCCTTGATGTTAAGAGAATCATCAACGAGCCTACAGCAGCCGCTCTTTCATACGGTGTAGATAAGGAAAAAGACCAGAAGGTTATGGTATATGACCTCGGCGGCGGTACATTCGATGTATCTATCATCGAAATGGGCGACGGTGTTCAGGAAGTTCTTGCAACAGCAGGTAACAACCGTCTCGGCGGTGATGACTTCGATAAGAGAATCATCGACTGGATGGTTGCATCATTCAAGACAGAAACAGGCATTGACCTTTCACAGGATAAGGTTGCAATGCAGAGATTAAAAGAGGCTGCCGAGAAGTCAAAGATTGAACTTTCAGGTGTTACAACTTCTAACATCAACCTCCCATTTATCACAGCAGACCAGACAGGTCCTAAGCACCTTGATCTTACTCTTACAAGGGCAAAGTTTGATGAACTCACATCAGACCTCGTAGAAGCTACAATGGGTCCTGTAAGATCGGCTCTTCAGGATTCAGGTCTTCAGATCGGTCAGATTGACAAGGTTCTTATGGTTGGCGGTTCTTCCAGAATCCCTGCTGTTCAGGACGCTGTTAAGAAGCTCATCGGCAAAGAGCCGTTCAAGGGCATCAACCCTGATGAATGTGTTGCTATCGGCGCAGCTATTCAGGCAGGCGTACTCGGCGGCGAAGTTGAAGGACTTCTCCTCCTCGATGTAACTCCGCTTTCACTCGGTGTTGAAACAATGGGCGGTGTTATGACAAAGATTATCGACAGAAACACAACAATCCCAACAAAGAAGAGCCAGATTTTCTCAACTGCCGCTGATAATCAGACACAGGTTGAAATCAATGTTCTTCAGGGTGAGCGTGAATTTGCCCGTGATAACAAGCAGCTCGGTCTTTTCGCTCTCACAGGCATTGCTCCTGCAATGCGTGGTATTCCGCAGATTGAAGTAACATTTGATATTGATGCCAACGGTATCGTTAATGTATCTGCAAAAGACCTCGGTACAGGCAAAGAGCAGAAGATTACAATCAGTAACTCAACTTCAATGAGCAAGGAAGATATCGACAAGGCTGTTAAGGAAGCTGAACAGTTTGCCGCAGAGGACAAAAAGCGCCGTGAGGCAGTTGACGCTAAGAACGAAGCTGAAAACATTGTTTATCAGGCAGAAAAGCTCGTCAGCGAAAGCGGTGACAAGATTCCCGAGGCTGACAAGAACGCAATCAACACAAAGGTTGCAGCTCTTAAAGAGGCTATCTCAAAGGACGATGCCGCACTCATCGGTACAGCTAAGGAAGACCTCCAGAAGACTCTTAACGATGCTGCTGCTAAGCTTTATCAGCAGGCTGCTCCGCAGGGCGGTGCTCCCGATATGAACGGTGCTCAGCCAAACGGCGGTAATCCTACAGGCAACAACGGCGGAGATCCTAATGTATATGACGCTGATTTCACCGATGTTGACGATAACAAGTAATTTATGTTAGAATAACATATAGTCAAAGGAGCTGTTATATGGCGGCTCCTTTTGGCTGTATAAGACGATAACCGGCTTGCAATATTGCGTGATTTCGGTATTTTGACAAAGGTGAGAGTAATATGGCAGACAAAAGAGACTACTACGAGGTGCTTGGCATTCAAAAGGGCGCAAGCGACGATGAAATAAAAAAGGCATACAGAGCCTGTGCCAAAAAATATCACCCGGATTTGCATCCCGGCGATAAAGAATGCGAGGAAAAATTCAAGGAAGTAAACGAGGCTTATGAGGTTCTTTCCGATTCCGATAAAAAGGCTCGTTACGACCAGTTCGGTCACGCAGGTGTTGATTCCAACTACGGTGCAGGTGCAGGCGGAGCAGGAAGTCCGTTCGGTCAGGGTATTGATATTGACGATATCTTCTCCAGCTTTTTCGGCGGATTCGGCGGCAGACGCTCCAACAATGCAAACGCTCCTATGCGTGGCAGTGATATTGAAACTACGGTTTACATTTCATTTGAAGAGGCGGCAAAGGGCTGCAAGCAGACAATCAACTATTCATGCGTAACAACCTGTGACGACTGTCACGGAACAGGCGCTCAGCCCGGCACAAGCCCCAAGACCTGTTCGTCATGCGGCGGTTCAGGCAGGGTAACAATCAACCAGAGAACACCTTTCGGTGTTGTTCAGACTCAGCGTACCTGTGATGCCTGTCACGGCAGAGGTAAGATTGTTGACAATCCTTGTAAAAAGTGCGGCGGTTCGGGCAAACAGCGCAAGAACAAGACCGTTGATGTAACCATTCCGGCAGGCATCAAGGATCAGCAGATTCTTAATGTAAGCGGCAGAGGTAACTCAGGCACAAACGGCGGTCCTGCAGGCGACCTTCATGTTTATGTAAATGTTCGTCCGCACCCTGTTTTTGAACGCAGAGGTGACGATGTGTGGTGCGAAGTTCCGATAACCTTTACACAGGCGGCTCTCGGAGCAGATGTTGTCGTTCCTACTCTTGACGGCAAGGTTTCCTACACGGTTCGTGAGGGTACACAGCCGGGTGATGTTTTCAGACTCAAGGGCAAGGGTATTCAGCGACTCGGCGGCAGAGGCAGAGGCGACCAGTATGTAAGAGTTACCGTTGAAGTTCCGAAGAATCTTAACGGCAAGCAGAAAGAGCTTATCAAACAGCTTGACGGTGCAACAGGCGACAAAAACTACGCAAAACGCAGAAACTTCTTTGATAAAATCAAGAAGATGTTCAACGAGTAACACAGAATAAATAAGATTTGTGGGGCATTTGTCCCCACAAATTTTTTATACGGCGTGCCGCCGCTCCAAATTCGTGAAGATAAGCACTTCGGGGCGAACCGTGTTCGCCTGCCGTGTGCATTGCACACGATTGAACGCTATGCGTTCAAAATGAACAGACAGTTTTGTTAAAACCCAAAAATTTGATTAAAACAAATAATATCATCAAAGTCGGCGGATAATATCCGCCACTACATTACAAACAAAAATATCGGCATAAAATGCCCGTGAATCAGAGGTTAAAATGGAATCCTGGACAGAAATAAAAATATCCGTTGACGCAAAGGATATTGACAGAGCAAGTGATATTGCAAATGTCGTAGTTCCCTACGGCATCTATATTGAAGATTACACAAACCTTGAGCAAGAGGTTGAGGACATTGCCCATATTGACCTTATTGACGAGGATTTGCTTGCAAAGGACAGAAACAAGGCTTTTGTTCACATTTATCTTGAACCCGATGTTTCGCCGTCAGAGGCGGTTGCATTCCTTTCGGAACGCTACAATGCGGAGGGTATAAAGCATTCGATTGAACTTCTTGACTGCCTTGAAGAGGATTGGAGAAACAACTGGAAGAAATATTTCAACCCGATTGAAGTCGGTGAAAAACTTCTTATCCGTCCGAGCTGGCGAGATGATTACGATGCCGGCAACCGCAAGGTTCTCAACATTGATCCGGGTCTTGCGTTCGGCACGGGCGGTCATGAAACCACAAGGCTTTGCCTTGAGATGTGCGAAAAGTACCTTAAAGAGGGCGATTCTGTTCTTGATGTGGGCTGCGGCAGCGGTATTCTCGGTATTGCAACATTGCTTTTGGGTGCAGACCGTGCCGTCGGTGTTGATATTGACGAAACTGCTGTGAGAACTGCGGCTGAAAACGCAGAAATTAACGGCGTTGCTGACCGTTTTACAGCTATCTGCGGCAGCTTTACCGACAAGGTTGAGGGCAAGTATGACATTGTTCTTGCCAATATTGTTGCCGATGCGATTATGTTTCTCTCAAAGGGCATTAAGGACTTTATGAAGGACGATGCCGTTTACATTATGAGCGGTATCATCGACACTCGTGCCGAGGAAGTCAAGGCATCCGTAAGTCAGTATTTTGACATCATCGAAGAACATCTTGACAACGGATGGGCTTGTTTTGCCGCACGGCGTGCCGCTGTTCCCCGTTCGTGAAGATAGTATGATGATGTTAATATATAGATAAGGAAACGGCTTTAACTGTTCCGCTTTTAAGACAGATTATTTTTGGTAACCGCCTTGTATTCGCAGTACAGGGCGGTTATTTCTTTATGGTGAACACAATAAAAATGTTTTGCTTGTATTCAAGTGGGCTGCCCTACGGAAAAATTTGTTTGCGAAATTCACTTTACAGTCATTTTGCGTCACTATAATATGGGTGTAAAATGAATTTGGAGGTATATTTTATGGAAATTCTGAAAGTTGAAAATCTTACAAAAACCTACGGAAGCGGTGAAAACCTTGTCCATGCGGTTGACGATGTTTCATTCTCGGTTGAAAAGGGCGAATTTGTTGCCATTGTCGGTGCAAGCGGCAGCGGCAAGTCAACTCTTCTTCATCTTATCGGCGGTGTTGACCGTCCCACAAGCGGAAAAATTTTTGTTGACGGCAACGATATAAGCAAAATGAATGATGACAAGCTTGCCGTATTCCGCCGCAGACAGGTGGGCATTGTCTATCAGTTCTACAATCTTATCCCGATTCTGACTGTTGAAGAAAACATCACGCTCCCCTGTGACCTTGACGGCAGAGGTGTTGACAGAGAAAGACTTGAGATGATTCTTGATTCGTTCGGACTGCGTGCAAGAAGAAAACACCTTCCAAACCAGCTTTCAGGCGGTCAGCAACAAAGAACATCTATTGCCAGAGCGCTCATCAACAATCCCTCTCTTGTGCTTGCCGATGAACCGACAGGCAACCTTGATTCAAAGTCAAGCGAAGAGGTTATGAGTATGCTCAAAATGTGCAATCAGAGTTACGGACAGACTGTTATAATGATTACTCACAACCTCGACATTGCAAAACAGGCTGACAGGATTATCACAATAAGTGACGGTAAAATCGTTGAGGAGGGTTAATTATGAAACTTCTCAACAAGCTTACTCTTAAAAACCTGCGGCTTAACAAGGTGCGCACAATTGTTACAATCGTGGGAATTATGCTCTCGGCGGCACTCATCACGGTTGTTTCGGGAATGGCACTCAGCGGACGACAGACTATGATTGACGGTCAGACGACATGGTCGGGTGACTATGATGTTGCACTTGATATTATAGACAATGCAGTAATTGAAACGGCTCGCAATAACCGCAATGTTGAAAATGCCTTTTATAAGGAAAGGCTCGGATATGCAAGGACAAAAAATGCTGACGGCGAAACCTGCAATTACAGCGTTCTTGCCATGAGCGAAAATACCTACGGCAACTGTTTTAAGATAGACCTTATAAAGGGCAAGTTCCCCACAAATTCGGGTGAGGCTGTTGTTACAAAATCGTTTAAAACACAGAACGGAAAAGATGTGAAAATCGGCGACAAAATCGCACTTGATGTCGGTGTGCTTACCGACAAGGACGGCAATGTCCTTGATGAGGAAGGCTCACACCAGTTACTTCAAAAAGATTTTAATAAGTGCAACATTATAGACACGGTAAAAAGAACCTATACCGTGACGGGTATTATTGAAAGACCGAAAACAAGCGAACTTTATGATCCGTCATATCTTTCTATGATATATACCGTGTCTGATGAAAAAGCACCTGTTGAGGCAATCAGGACAAAGCATATGAATAAGCTGTATATCGCCTATACTCCTCAGAGCGAAGGCGATTATCTTCAAAATACAGCGGATATTTTAGGCTTTAAAGCTGATGATATGAGTAATGTAATCAGCGATGAAATTTCACCCGAAGATCAGCAGACCTCGGGAATAAATGCATACGAATTCAATTCCATACTTCTCAGCATGAAAGGCTACGGCGGAAGTGAAGGTACAAATGTAATGATTTTCAGCCTTGCCGTTATTATCATTATTATAGTAATGCTTGCAAGCGTGTTTGTAATTCGCAACAGCTTTGCGATTTCAATTACAGAGAAAACGAGTATGTACGGTATGCTTGCGTCGGTCGGTGCAACCAAAAGGCAAATCCGCAGAAATGTGCTTTTTGAGGGATTTATTCTCGGCTTAATCGGTATTCCTCTCGGAATACTTCTCGGACTCGGTGTAAACGCAATTCTTATTGCAATACTCAACAGCGTTCTCGGTGATGTGCTGAGCGGTGCAAAATTTGTATTTGTAACCCCTACAATTCCGATTATCTGTGCAATTGTTCTTTCGGCTGTTACTATATTCTGCTCATCATTCTTCATTGCACTTCGTGCGTCAAGAATCCCACCGCTTGTTGCAATCAGAGGCAACAAGGATATCAAGGTAAAGAATAACAAGCCGTACCGCACATCTAAGCTTACCAAAAAGCTTTTCGGTGTAGGCGGTGAAATCGCCTCAAAGAGCCTTAAACGCAGTAGGAAAAAGTATCGCACAACGGTTATCTCAATTGTAGTCAGCGTTGCAATGTTCATTGCCGTTTCGGCATTTATGGACTACGGAATGACATTTACAGACCATTACTACGGCAATGCCGATTACAGCTATATGGTTTCGGGCATTGATGCAAAGCAGGCTCAGACAATTGAAAAAATGCCCGAAATCGAAAATTATCTGACAGTCGGTTTGCAGTACGGCTATGTGTCGGCGGATGTGCCTGTTAACGAATGCGGAAAAAACTTCCTTTATGACGATGCTGACGGTACAAAATCATTTGGTGCAGAGTTTCTTGAATTTGAACACGATACATTTGTTAAGATTTGCAGGGAATTGGAACTTGACTACAACAAGGTCAAGGGCGGTGTACTGGTGTATTCTGAGGTAACTCCCTATGATATGGAAAATATGGAAGGCACCGGAGAGCCAATGAAACTGTTCGGCAAAACCGCTCCGACAAAGCTCACTGTTTACGGAAATGATGATAACGGAAATGAGCTGATAACAGGCAAATTAAAGGTTTCGTCAGTGTTTGATAAAATTCCGGAATCTATCGAATATGTAGCAGGTGACGGAATAACATTAGGTGAGAGCTTGATAATCGGCGAACAGGGTGTAATCTCCCCTCAGCTTGGCGAACACGGATGCTATATCACCCTCTATGCCAATACATCAGACCACACCTCGCTTACAAACCGTATTGAGTCTATGTCGGGTACAGGTGACTCGGAAAGCGGTATTTCGATTTTTGACTATGAAGAAAACGTAAGACAGTTCAATGCCGTTATGCTGATTGTCGGAATATTTGTTTACGGATTTATCGGTGTTATCTCGCTTATCGGACTTACAAACATTTTCAACACAATCTCAACCAATATGCAATTGAGGAGCAAGGAATTTGCATCGCTTAAATCTATCGGTATGACAAAGAAGGAATTTAACCGTATGATTCGCCTTGAAAGCCTTATGTACGGCATAAAATCATTGCTTATAGGTATCCCTCTCGGCATTGCAGGTGTATTTGCAATCTTCTCCGCATTTTCAAGAGGCAATGTTCCAATGAGCTTTGTATTCCCGTGGAAAGCGATTTTGATTAGCATTGCGGCTGTAATTATTGTAGTATGGCTGATTATGAAGTATTCAATCTCAAAGGTTAATAAGCAAAATATTATTGAAACAATCCGAAATGACAACATATAAGTGCTGAGCTCAGTCAACGGACTGCATTTTGTTGAAATTTGTTGACAATAGTTTTACACTCTGTTATAATGTAGCTGTAACAACAGATACCACAATATTTTGTATGTTTTCATTGCTGACGGGCGGATTATTGATTTAATCCGTCCGAATTTCATTTTTGGAGGACTTTTTGTGAAAATTCTTCTTATTGAGGACAACCGTGCAATTTCAAAAGGACTTGTTTACACTCTTGAACAAAACGGCTTTGAGGTTGCGTTGTGCGAAAATGCCGAATCAACGCTTAACTCCCTCGGCGGCGACTTTGACCTTTTTATTGTTGATGTGTCGCTTCCCGACGGCAACGGTTTTGAACTTTGTGACGAGATAAAAAGAGTGTGCGAAACTCCCGTGATTTTTCTCACAGCACTTGACGATGAGGACAGCATTGTCAAAGGCTTTGACCTCGGAGCGGAGGACTACATAACAAAACCGTTCTCAAGCCGTGAGCTACTCGCAAGAATTAAACGAATCACCAAAAAGCTCGACAAAACTATGACTATGAATTTTGGCGACATCAGCATTGACTTTGACAAAAAACAGGTTTGCAAAAACGGCAATCCCGTTGTGCTGACGGCGCTTGAATATCGCCTGTTTGCAATGCTTGCCAAAAACAGCGGCAAGGTGCTGACCCGTGAACAGATTCTTGAACGCATATGGGATTTGTCGGGGAATTATGTTGAGGACAACACGCTGACCGTGTATATAAAAAGGCTTCGCAAAAAACTTGATACGGATATGATTAAAACCGTAAAGGGCCTTGGTTACAGGCTGGAGGTATAATGAAAAACACATCAAAATTTCTTGCGGTAATGCTTGCGATAACGGGGCTTTTCTGTTGTGCTGTTGCAGTAGGCGTCGGTGCAGGCTTTAACGCTGTTCGTGAAAGCACAGATAAAAAGATAATTGCCGTTGCGGAAAAGGTTCGTGAAGAATATCCCGATATTTCGGAAAAGGAGCTTGCCCAAATTTTGAACAGCGACACTACAGGCATAAAAGGCGACTTTACAAAGTACGGAATAAAATCCGAAAACGGCTGGGTTGATATTCAGAGCGGCAATTATGCAACGATTACAATTGTGATTGCAACCGCAGGTGTTTGTGTGTTCGGGATTTCGCTCTGCGTTGTGTTCATAAGATACTGCAAAAAGCAAAAGCGACAGCGACTTGAAATTGTAAAATGTCTTGAAAAAATCAACAACCGAGAGTACGACCTCGACCTTGACGGCTCAACCGACGACGATATGTCGCTGTTAAAGCAGGAAATTCAAAAAACAACGGTAATGCTTCGTGAGTATGCCGACAACTCTATGCGAGAGAAAGAAATCCTCAAAAATTCGCTTGCCGACATTTCACATCAGCTCAAAACACCGCTGACTTCAATTTTGATTACAACCGAAAATATCCTTGATGACGATGATATGCCCGTTGAAATCAGACGGGATTTTGTTATGGATATAGCGCATAATGCCCATTCGATAAATTTCCTTGTAAAAAGTCTGCTCACGCTCTCAATGCTTGATTCGGGAACTGTTGAATTGAAGTTCAAAAAAGTGTCGGTTGAAAAAATAATTGACGAGTGCATTTCACGCACAGAGGTTCTTGCCGATATCCGTGATGTGAGAATTGAAAAAACCGTCAGGAATGATTTTATGCTTAATTGCGATTTTCGCTGGATTTGCGAGGCGGTTTCAAACATTGTAAAAAACTGTATTGAGCATACCGACGGCGGTTATGTCAGAATTTCTGCCGAAAGGAACAGTATGTATTCGGGAATCATCATAAGCGACAACGGCTGCGGAATCAGTCCGAAGGATTTGCCCCACATTTTTGAGAGGTTCTATAAAGCACAGAATTCATCCCCGTCAAGCGTCGGCATAGGTCTGTCGCTTGCAAAATCAATTGTCGAAAAATCAGGCGGTTATATCACCGTAGATTCAACCCTCGGTGTCGGCACAACATTTAGACTTAGATTTTTGAATGTAAGACTAAAGTAAATGGAAAATTGACGGCGAGCCGCCGTTCCCCTTTCGAGAAGATAGTAAGCAATAGAAATTGTATCAGTTGCCCGAATCAGGCATTGATACAATTTTTTGCTTTATATAAAAGGTAATGTTTAATTGTAGGGGTAGTCTTGCGCAAATAATCACAAATCTACGCTCGGGAATTTTAACTTTGACACTAATTGAACTGTCTTCACGAACGAAAAATTTCTACAAAAATAAAAATGCCCTAAAAGTAATTTTGCATAAAATTTTAGTGTGAAGATTGTACAACTTGCTATTTTTACAAAATAAAAGGATTATGTGTAGTTTTTGTGAGAGTTTTGTGATAAAATCAAATTGTCTAGGGATGTTTGACCCTACGTTTTAAAAGCTTTGAAAGGAGTAATCAAACAATGAAAAAAAGAAGTATGAAGAGAGCACTCAGTGCCGTTTTGACACTTTGTATGGCTCTCCCCGGTGCTTCCGTAGCATTTGGTTCGGCAAGTGCTGCAACAGTTTCCGATGACAGCAGCACATCTGCATCATCAACTGCCGCAGGTTCACTTGTTGAGGATGACGGCTTTACATGGGATAATGCCAATGTGTATTTCCTGCTTACAGACCGTTTTAAGAACGGAAACACCTCAAATGACCATTCATACGGCAGAACACTTGACAAGGACGGCAAACCGCTTGATGGCTGGGACACAAACCCCGGTACATTCCACGGCGGCGACTTTGCAGGTGTTACTCAGTCAATTGAAGAGGGTTATTTTGATAACCTCGGTGTAAATGCAATTTGGATCTCAGCTCCGTATGAGCAGATTCACGGCTATTGTGATTCAGGTAAGGGCTTTGCTCACTACTCATATCACGGCTACTATGTTCTTGACTATACCGAAACCGATGCAAACTTCGGTACAAAAGAGGAGTTCAAAACTCTCGTTGACACAGCGCATGAGCACGGTATCAGAGTTATCATGGATATCGTAATGAACCACACAGGCTACAACACCGTTGCAGATATGGAGGAGTTCGGCTTCGGTACTCTCCTTGACGGTGCAACAGACTTCAAATACAAGCTCACAGATGTAGGTGAAGTAAACGACCACATTGACTATAAAACATCAGAAGAAGACTGGGGCAAATGGTGGAGCAATGACTGGATCCGCAGCGGTCTTCCCGGATATACAGAGGGTGCCGGCGGTGATCTTACAATGTCACTCAGCGGACTTCCCGACTTCAGAACAGAGCAGACAAAGGATGTTACAATTCCTCCGCTCCTCAAAACAAAGTGGACTCAGGAAGGTACATATGCTCAGAAGCTCGCAAAATACGGTGAATCAAACACAGTAACAGGCTACCTTTCAACCTGGCTTTCAGAGTGGGTTAGGGAGTACGGTGTTGACGGTTTCCGTTGCGATACTGCAAAGCATGTTGATAAGGCTTCTTGGAACCAGCTCAAGCAGGCTTGTGTTTCTGCTCTCAGAGAGTGGAGATCCAACAACAAGGGCAAAGTAGGTGCTGACTGGAAAGAAGATTTCTGGATGACAGGCGAGCATTGGGATCACGGTGTAGGCTACGACACATACTATTCCGAGGGCGGCTTCGACTCAATGATTAACTTCGCAGTTACAGGCGGCGGTGCTCTTGCAAGCGGTAGTGTTGCAAGCACATATCAGGGCTATGCAGACCAGATCAACACAAAGGAAGGCTTCAACGTTCTTTCATTTATGTCATCACACGATGAAACACTTACCCGTGGTGATGAGAACACAATGCTTTACAATGCGGCTGCATTCCTCCTTCTCCCGGGCGGAATTCAGATTTTCTACGGTGACGAAACAAACCGTCCTCTCTATCCCGGCGTTGCATTTGACGGTTACGGCGGATCGGGTCACGCACTCAGAAGTGATATGAACTGGAACGACATGGACAAAACTCTTCTTGCTCAGTGGCAGAAGGTTGGTCAGTTCCGTAACAAGCATGTATCCATCGGTGCCGGCTCAAATGTTAAGCTCTCAGCTACAAGCGGTGTTGCTTTTGGCCGTACATACGATAAGAACGGCGTAACAGATCAGGCAGCTGCAGTAATCGGCTGTAACAAAAATTCAAGCGTAACTGTTGATGTTTCAACTCTTTGGGAAGACGGCAGTTATATAATCAATACTTATGACAACTCATCTTCAGTTGTTACTGACGGTAAGGTAACTTTCAACAGCGGTGCAAACGGCACAATCCTTATGGAAAATGCTGACGGTCAGCCGCTTGTATCAATCACAGGCGAGCCGAAGTTCTACGGCACAGAGCAGGTTACTGTTTCTCTCAAGGAATGCGACAGCGCAAAGGTTTCTGTTGACGGCGGTAACAAGTTTGTTGTTAAGGACGGCGACACATTCACAATCGGTCAGACAGCTTACAAGAACGATACAATCGAAGTAACTGTTGAAGCTACAAACGACAAGGCAACCTCAGAGGCTAAATTCACATTCCTCAAGCTCGGCGAAAACGACGAAAAGCCTACAACCAGCCCGACACAGAGCACAACTGTTCCCGGTCCGACAGCAAGTCAGACATCAAAGCTTACAATCAAGAGCACAGCAGGCGCTCCGAATGTTTACGCTTGGACAGGTGCAAGCACAGCACTCAACGGTGCATGGCCGGGTCAAAAGGCAGCAGCCGTTTCAGGTCAGGCAAACACATATGAACTCACACTTCCTGTTTCAGCCGACAAGTCATTCAGCGTTGTTCTCAACAACGGCAGCGGCACACAGTCAGGCGATATCACAGGTCTTTATGACGGTGCTGTTCTCGAAATCCAGAACGGCAACTACACATCAGTTAAGACAGTAACCAACGGTAATCAGCAGGGAGGCGGCGATCCAGAGCCTGCAGAGGGTTCTGTTTCCGTAACAATCAAGCCTTACAGCCCATCTGCAAGCTACAAAATCTATGCTTGGAATGATACACAGAAGCTCACAGGCGCATGGCCGGGCGTTGCTCTTACAGAAAAAGATTCTGACGGCAACTATGTCGTTAAGTTCGATAATGTTGACGAAGTAAGCATTATTCTCAGCAGCGGTTCAGGTCAGACAGCAGATATCACAGGCGTTAGAGACGGCGCTACAATCGAAATTACAAACGAAGGTTGTACAACATACAAGCTTACATCAAAGCCAATCGTTGTTTCACCTTATGAATCACTCAAGAAAGAAGCAAGAAAGATTCTTGCTATGACAGCATCAGACTACACAGCAGAGAGCTGGGCAAATGCTCAGAAGGTTCTCAAGTCAGCCGAGGCTATGATTAAAGCAGGCGAAGACGCTACAACAGCTGAAGCTATGAATGCTATGATTGCAGACCTCAAGTCAGCTCAGAAGGCACTTGTACTTGCTCCTGCAACACTCACATATGCAGTTGCAGGCAAGAGCGTTGTATCAGGTGTTACAGCCAGCGCTGCAAAGGTAACTGTTACAGTTGACGGTAAGACATATACTGCTACTGCAGACGATGTAACAGGTGCATTCACAGTTGCAACATCAGCTCTTAAGGCAACAAGCACAATCAAGGTTGATGCAACAAGAAACGGCGTAAACGGCACATATTCATATGCTATGAAGAACGGCAACATCGAGAGCGGCATTGTTCCGACAAATCCGATCCCACCGACACAGCCGACTACTTCAACTCAGCCAACCACAGCTCAGCCTACAACAGCGCAGCCTACAACACAGCCTGCTACAACTCAGCCGGCAACAGAGCCTACAACTGTTCCTTCACAGACACTCACAGTAAATGCAACATCCAACTACTTCGGTTCTGCAACAAAGACCGAGGGCAAAGTGGGCGACAAGGTAACAGTTCTTTACAAGCTCAATGCAAATATGGGCATCGTTGACGGTCAGTGGACTGTTAAGTATGACACAAGCAAGCTTAAGTTCAATATGGCAGACAACAAGGCTGACGGCAGCCAGACAATTATGCCGAACCAGTCAAACCTTGTTTACAATGCTTATAACGATGTAATTAAGGGTAACTTTACTAACCCACAGAATCCTACAAAGTACGATGGTGGTACATACATTTCACTTACCTTCCAGGTTATCGGTGCAGGCAGTGCAAGCGTATATCTTGACACAGAGTATCTTACAGTAGGTTATGTTACAAACAACAAGCTTAATCAGCAGTCAGTTGTTGACAACAGCAAGGTTCGTGATATATCAGGCGTTGCAGGCTTTGAAAATGTTAAATTAGATGCAACAACTGCATTCGCAAGCGGTGCTTTCCTCGGCGATGTTGATATGGACGGCAAGATTACAGTTGCCGATGCAACACTCGTTCAGAAGTATATCGCAGAGCATCTTGCATTCACAGATCAGCAGTTCACAGCAGCAGATGTTGATAAGAACGGTGTACTCACAGTTAAGGATGCTACTATCATTCAGAAGTTTGTATCTCACCTTATCAGCAGCTTTGATTAAGCTGAATAAAATTTGATATATCGTTCCATTTAGTCGATATTACAGGGAATGCCCCTCACATAATGTGAGGGGCATTTTCCGTTGCACATTTTTCAAAAAAAGGCAGACAACCGTGTGATTGTCTGCCTGATTTTGTATATGAAATTTTAAGTTCAGATTGCTTTAGTTCAGTTCAGATTACTTTTTTACAAGAACCTTTGTGATTTCGCTGATGTACATTTTGTGGAAATCATTGTTATACCACTTGTCAACGCTGCCGTGGTCTGTAATGCTCTCGGCATTAAGATCCTGAGCATACATTTTTTTACATTCGAGAACAAGCTTTGCCTCTTCAAAATATACGGAGCCGTTTTCGGTGAATGCAGGAGTAAGAGCTGTTTCCTTTACCTTGTCATAATCTTTGCCGCTCTTTGAGCCGCAGAACTTGAGGGCATCTCTGTACTTTTCGTCAAAAAAGCTCATTGTATAACGGTCGCCGTTTTCCATAAATGCAAATGTGTATCTCTGCGGACGGATGAATGTGAATACAACAGGCTTACCCCACATAATGCCTACACCGCCCCAACTTATCGTCATTGTATTGAATTTTTCCTTGTCACCTGCAGTAACAAGCGCCCAGTCGTCACCGATAAGCTTAAACGGGCTTTCAACGATTTCTTTCGGATTTATCTCTTTAAATGCTGACATATAAATCTTCCTTTCAACAATTGTGTTTTGTTTTATATAATAATATGCTTTTAAAATGTTATTTTGAATAGACTGCATCATTTTTTGCAAGAAGATAGACACAGTATTGATTCATACTTACGCCCTCTTTCTTTGAATGTTCGGCAAGTGAGCGGTGCAGACTTTTCGGGATTCTCAGTTTGAATTGTCCCGAATATTCTTCAAGGCTGTCGGGTTCGTGAATTACAATTCCGCTTTCAAAGGCGGCTTCAAACCAGGCTTTTTTAGCGTTCTCTGCATTTGCAACAGCCGATTCAATCGTATCACCGCGGGTTATGCAGCCGGGAAGCTCGGGAAACGATACAACAAAACCGCCCCCGTCCTTGTCCTTAACAATTTCCATACGATATGACATTGCAAGATAATCGTTAAGAGTTTTCATCATCTTTCGCCTCACCTTCAACAATTTGTCTTACAGCCTGTTTTCGCACTTCCAATAAATATTATATATGGTATCATATGTGGTGTCAATGGCTTTTCAGGATAATTTTGACCGTTTTTATAAAATGAAAAATATGCAAAATGGGTGCATAAGTATGTATGAATATGCAAAAAGAAATGAATAAAATGAATATTCATTTTTTATGAATATATACATTTTTCTGAAAATGCAGGGCGAAAGTGACATATCAACCGCCAAAAACACCGATAATACAGCGAAAAAGCGACAGATTTCAGTCAAATTGTACCCAAAAACATAAATTTGAAAAAACATTGAATATTTATTCAAAAAACACTTGATTTTTTGAAAACAGAGTGTATAATGTAAGAGTAATAAAAATTAAAGCAAAGGAAACACCGACAAAATGTGTTCCCAAATTCTGGAGGAATTAAAAATGGCTGACAATAAGATTAAAAAGGTAGTTCTTGCATATTCAGGCGGTCTTGATACTTCAATCATCATTCCGTGGCTTAAAGAAAACTACGACAACTGCGAAGTTATCGCTGTTTCGGGTGATGTTGGTCAGGGTACAGAGCTTGACGGTCTTGAAGAAAAGGCTATCAAAACAGGCGCATCAAAACTTTACATTGAAGACCTCAACAAGGAATTTGTTGACGAATATATCATTCCTACAGTAAAAGCAGGTGCTGTTTACGAGGGCAAATACCTCCTCGGCACATCTTTTGCTCGTCCTATCATTGCAAAAAGACTCGTTGAAATTGCAAAGGCTGAAGGCGCCGACGCAATTTGCCACGGCTGCACAGGTAAGGGTAACGATCAGGTTCGTTTTGAACTTGCTATCAAGGCTTACGCTCCTGATATGAAGATTATCGCTCCTTGGAGAACATGGGAATTCAAGAGCCGTGAAGATGAGATTGAATATGCTGAAAAGCACAATATTCCGCTCAAGATTAACCGTGAAACAAACTACTCAAAGGATAAGAACCTCTGGCACTTGAGCCACGAAGGTCTTGACCTTGAGAATCCTGCAAATGAGCCGATGTACAATAAGGAAGGCTTCCTTGAGCTCGGCGTTTCACCTGAGCAGGCTCCCGATAAGGCAGAATATGTAACTCTTACATTTGAAAAGGGTGTTCCCACAAAGCTTAACGGCGAGGCTATAGACAGCGTTGAACTCATTAAGGAACTCAACAAAATCGGCGGCAGAAACGGCGTCGGCATCACAGATATCGTTGAGAACCGTCTTGTTGGTATGAAGGCTCGTGGTGTTTATGAAACTCCCGGCGGTACAATCCTCTATGCTGCTCATGCAAAGCTTGAGGAAATCTGCCTTGACAAGGACACACTCCACTATAAGCAGAATGTTGCAAATGCTTTTGCAGAGCTCGTTTATGACGGCAAGTGGTACACACCTCTCCGTGAGGCTCTCTCAGCTTTCGTTGACAGCACTCAGGAGTATGTAACAGGTGATGTTAAACTCAAACTCTACAAGGGCAACATCATTGATGCAGGCGTAACAAGCCCGTATTCACTCTATGATGAGGAAATTGCTACATTTGACGAGGATCAGGTTTATGACCAGAACGACAGCGCAGGCTTCATCAACCTCTTTGGTCTTCCAATCAAGGTTCGTGCAAAGAAAGGCCTTATCAAATAATTAAATCTTTGATTTACATACATAATCGGGGGCAGGGAATTTCTCTGCCCCGATAAGTGTTTATTACACCTTTTTATTTTTTACGGTATTTGTCGGTTGAAAAATATTCTGCGATTACTTGCGGGCGTCTAATGAACGCCCCTACAGGTTAACCCAACATTAATAACAAGATGTAAATGAATATTTAAAACCAAAAGCAACAAAGTGCTTTACAACGGCTAAACATAATGTAAGGAGAAATAATAATGCAGCTTTGGAAAGGACGCTTCAAAAAGGAGCTTTCAAAAACTACTAACGATTTTAACAGCTCGATTTCATTCGACAGCAGAATGTATAAAGAAGACATCGAGGGCAGCATTGCCCACGCAACAATGCTTGGCAGATGCGGCATTATTAAAGAAGAAGAGGCAAACGATATCGTAAAAGGTCTTAACGGAATTCTTGCGGATATCGAAAACGGCACTCTGCACATTGATACGGAGGCTGAGGACATTCACACCTTTATCGAGGGTGAGCTTACCAAAAGAATCGGCGACAACGGCAAAAGGCTTCACACCTCAAGAAGCCGTAACGATCAGGTTGCAGTTGACATCAAGCTTTACCTCAAAAAAGAGGTTGTCAATGTAAAAAATCTCGTTGTAGGTCTTATTAAGGTTATTGCCGACAAGGCTGAAAAGTACAGCGAAACCGTTATGCCCGGCTATACTCACCTCCAGAGAGCACAGCCGATTACCTTCGGACATCATCTCCTTGCTTACGGTGAAATGCTTTTGAGAGATGTTTCAAGACTTGAAGACTGCCTTAAAAGAATGGACGAAATGCCACTCGGTTCATGTGCGCTTGCAGGCACAACATATCCGATTGACAGAACAATCACAGCCGAACTTCTCGGTTTTGACAGAATTACAAACAACTCTCTTGACGGTGTTTCCGACAGAGATTACTGCATCGAATTTGCATCGGTGCTTTCGATAATAATGGTACACCTCTCAAGATTTTCAGAGGAAATCATTATGTGGTGCAGTTGGGAATTTAAATTCATTGAGCTTGATGACGCTTTTTCAACAGGATCATCAATTATGCCGCAGAAAAAGAACCCCGATATTGCAGAGCTTGTTCGTGGTAAGAGCGGCAGAGTTTTCGGTGACAATATGACGCTCCTCACAATTATGAAGGGTACTGCACTTGCATACAACAAGGATATGCAGGAGGATAAAGAGGCTATCTTTGACGCACTCGACACGGTTAAAATGTGCCTCACAGCCTTCACTCCAATGCTCGACACAATGCGTGTCATTCCCGAAAATATGAGAAAAGCCGCAGCAGGCGGTTTCATCAACGCAACAGACTGTGCCGACTGGCTCACAAAGAACGGTGTTCCGTTCAGAGATGCCTACAAGGCAACAGGCGAACTCGTTGCAAGATGTATTGAGCTCGGTACAGATCTCGAAAATCTTCCAATGGACGAATACAAAAAGGTTTGCGATGTGTTCAACGATGATGTTTACAGTGCAATTTCACTTGAACGCTGTACAAACGAGCGTACAGTATTTGGCGGCCCTGCATCGGCAAATGTAAAAGCTCAGGCTAAGCGTGTTGCAGAAATCGCAGAAAAGCTGTAAAAAATAAAATAACATTCCGAATTAACGGAATGTTTCAAATAATTTAATAAATAAGCAAACTCAATGCCGATGAACCCGACTTTCGGGTTTGTTGGGGTAGCCTTGCGACCGCCGCCGGTGGCGGATAAAGGGAGCAAAGCGCTGTCTAAAATAACGAGCAATAGACAGTGCATTTATGCACAACGCATTGCGACTATATTTCAGACGGGAAGATATTATCCGCCCGCACGGCGAGCCGCCGTTCCCGGTTCGTGTAGAAAGTTTGCAGTATTAAAAGCATATTCTGCCCGAGCGTAATATTGAAATTGCGTATGCAAATCCGTGGTATTGAGGAAACTTTATGTTTTGTCAGAATGTTTTTAAGCAACAGGAACAATATATAAATTTACAATAGATTAGGTGATAGCAATGAAAATAAAAGCAGGTATTGTCGGTGCAACCGGTTATGCAGGTGCAGAGCTTGTAAGACTTCTTACCGCTCATCCCGAGGCTGAAATTTCGGCAATCAGCTCTGTTTCCTTTGAGGGTGACAAGCTGAGCGATGTTTATCCGTCTTATACATTTTTAAACGATATGATTTGTGAAAATCAGGATGCTGTTGTTGAAAAGAGCGATGTTATTTTTGCCGCTCTCCCACACGGTCTTTCACAGGAACTTGCCGCAAAGTGCATTGATGCAGGCAAGGCATTTATTGACCTCGGCGCTGACTTCCGCCTTGAAAGCGAAGAAGAATACACCGAATGGTACGGCGGAACTTTTCTCGACAAAAAGCTTCACGAACAGGCAGTTTACGGACTTCCTGAATTTTTCAGAGATAAAATCAAGGGCAAAAAGCTTGTTGCGAATCCGGGTTGTTACACAACCTGTTCACCGCTCGCAATTGCTCCTGCAATCGTAAACGGACTTGTCAGCACAAAGGGCATCATTTGCGACTGCAAAAGCGGTGTTACGGGTGCCGGCAGAAAGCCAAATCAGGGCAACCACTATCCCGAACTCAACGAGGGATTCCACGCTTATAAGGTTGCAAGCCACCGCCACACTCCCGAAATTGAGCAGACTCTTTCAAAGCTTTCGGGCGAAAAGGTTATTATCACCTTTGTTCCGCACCTTCTCCCCGTAAACCGTGGTATTCTTGCAACTGTTTATGCCGACATCAAGGACGGTGTAACCTTTGAACAAATCAGAAAGGCTTATGAGGACTTTTACAAGGACGAATTTTTTGTAAGACTTCTTGATGACGGCAAATGTGCCGACATTCACAATATCAAATATTCTAACTTCTGTGATGTTTCAATTCATCACGATAAGAGAGCCAACAAGCTCGTTGCCTGTGCCGCAATCGACAACATGGTCAAGGGTGCCGCAGGTCAGGCTATTCAGAATATGAACATCATCTTCGGACTTGACGAAAAAACAGGTTTGGTAATTGTTCCGCCTGCATTTTAAGGGTGAATATCTATGGAAATCAAGTATATTGAAAACGGCTCGGTCACTTCCGCAAAGGGCTTTACAGCCAACGGAATTTGTGCCGGAGTCAAAGCATCTAACACAACTAAAAAAGACCTTGCGCTCATTTACTGCGACAAGGTTTGCAACAGTGCGGCTATCTTTACAAAGAACCTTGTAAAGTCCGACACTATATATGTTACTAAAAAACACCTTGAAAACGGCACGGCTCAGGCTGTTGTCGTAAATTCAGGCAATGCAAATGCCTGTAACCCTGACGGCTATGAAAAGGCTGAGAAAATGTGCAGTCTTGCCGCAGACGCTCTCGGTGTTGACGAAAACGATGTAATCGTTGCATCAACAGGTGTTATCGGTCAGCCTCTCCCGATTGAACCCATTGCAAGCGGAATTGAAAAGCTCAAAGGCACGCTTTCAAAGGACGGCGGAACCTCTGCCGCAGAGGCAATTATGACAACCGACACCGTGAAAAAGCAGTGGGCTGTTGAAACGGTTCTTGACGGCAAAAAGGTTACAATCGGCGGTATTGCAAAGGGCAGCGGTATGATTCATATTAACATGGGTACAACTCTTTCCTTTGTAACAACCGATGCGGCAATTTCTTCCGAAATGCTCAAATCCGCACTTATCGAAGCCGCTGATGTCAGCTATAATATGGTAAGCGTTGACGGTGATACCTCAACAAACGATACCCTTGCAATTATGGCATCGGGTTATGCAGGCAACAAGGAAATCACAGAAAAGAACGATGATTACAAAACCTTTACAGCCGTTCTTACCGACGCATTCAAAAAGGTTGCAAAGAAGCTTGCAAAAGACGGTGAGGGCGCAACAAAGCTCCTTATATGCAAGGTTGACGGTGCAAAAGACGATAAGAGCGCAAAGATTATTTCAAAGAGCATCATCTGTTCAAGCCTTGTAAAGGCGGCAATGTTCGGGGCTGACGCAAACTGCGGAAGAATCCTCTGCGCAATCGGCTACAGCGGTGCCGAAACAGATGTTAAAAAGATTGATGTTTCATATAAATCCGCAAAGGGTGAAATCCTTGTTTGCAAGGACGGCAACGGTCTTGTGTTTGATGAGGACAAGGCTAAGGAAATTTTACTTGAGGATGAAATTGAAATTCTCGTGAAATTAGGTGACGGCAATGCATCTGCCGAGGCTTATGGTTGCGACCTTACCTATGATTATGTAAAAATTAACGGTGACTACCGCACATAATATGCGATTTGATTGTGTGAGCGGAAATCAACTACATAAAGGATTGAAGAAAATGGATGTTTCAAAGAGAGCCAAGGTACTTATACAGGCAATGCCCTATATCAAGAAATATTCGGGCGAAACAATTGTTGTAAAATACGGCGGAAACGCTATGATAAACGAAGAGCTTAAAGCGGCAGTTATGAGCGACCTCGTTCTTATGCAGCTTGTCGGAGTCAATGTTGTGCTTGTTCACGGCGGCGGACCCGAAATCAATGCAATGCTCAAAGTCGTTGGCAAGGAAAGCAAGTTTATCAACGGTATGAGAGTGACCGACAAGGAAACTATCGACATTGTTCAGATGGTGCTTGCTGGCAAGGTCAACAAGAGCCTTGTTCAGCTTCTCGGCAGTCACGGCGGTAAGGCTATGGGACTTTGCGGTCTTGACGGCAGAATGCTCATGGCTGAAAAGCTTGTTACAGGCGCAGACCTCGGCTATGTGGGCGAGATTAAGGAGGTTAACCCCGAACCGCTCAACAACGCTCTTGCAAGCGGTTATATTCCGATTGTTTCAACCGTTGCAGGCGGTTATGACGGCAATGTATACAATATTAACGCAGACATTGCGGCATCGCAGATTGCCGCTAAAATCGGCGCAAAAAAGCTCATTCTTATGACAGATATCAGAGGACTTCTCCGTGATGTTCACGATGAGGATTCACTCATCCCCGTTGTCAATGTCAGCGAAGTTCCTATGCTCAAGCGTGACGGCATCATCAGCGGCGGTATGATTCCCAAGATTGATTGCTGTGTTGAGGCAGTCCGCAGCGGTGTAAACCGTGCCCATATCATTGACGGCAGAATCGAACATTCAATTCTGCTCGAGCTTTTCAGCGACGAAGGCATCGGTACAATGTTTTATTGATTAGCATTGCTGTTTTGCTGATTTGTAAAAACAGTAGAGGCGGTCATTGGTCGCCCGCTAAATAAAACTTTCTGTTTAACTTAAAATTTTTATTTGATAAAAGCAGTGTGTTGTTTGCCCCTACAGATTAAACACAACATTCTTCATATCAAAACATTTTTATTTTTATAAAACAAACCCATTCATCAAGTCGGGCGCCCAATGAGCGCCCCTACAGATTAAATTTTGGAGGGTGCAATGATTATACGAGAAATGACAATTGATGACTATGACGAGGTTTATAGGATGTGGCAGATTACCACAAAGCGTGCCCTCTCTAAGGCTGATGAAAGAGATCAGATGGAGCGTTATCTCAAGCACAACGCCGGTATGAGTCAGGTTGCCGTGGTTGACGGAAAAATTGTCGGAACCGTGCTTGCAGGTCATGACGGCAGACGGGGATTTATCCACCATATGGCTGTTCTGCCCGAATTCAGACGAAAGAAAATCGGTCACGCTCTTGCACAAACCGCTATCCAAAAAATCCGTGAACAAGGCATCGACAAAACTCACATTTTCTGTTATCAGAACAACGAAACAGGTCAGAGCTTCTGGCGTGATTTCGGCTTTGAAAAGCGTGAGGATGTTTTTGTTTACTCCTTCAGCAACGATAAAATATGAAAGGGTGTGGCTAACTTGACTACAAAAGAGAAAGATTTAAAATATATTATGCACACATACGGTCGCTACAATGTTGCTCTCAAAAGTGCAAAAGGCGTTACCGCATATGACGAAAACGGCAAAAAGTACATTGATGTTTCATCGGGTATCGGTGTAAACAGCCTTGGCTATTGCAATGACGGTTGGGTTGAGGCTGTTTCAAAGCAGGCAGGCACAATTCAGCATATGTCAAACTATTTTTACTGTTCACAGGCAAGTGACCTTGCCGAAAAGCTTTGCACACTTACAGGTCTTTCAAAGGTCTGCTTTGGCAACAGCGGTGCAGAGGCTAACGAATGTGCAATCAAAATTGCCCGTAAGTACAGCTTTGACAAGTACGGCGAGGGCAGAAATGAAATCGTAACGCTTAACAATTCCTTTCACGGCAGAACTGTTACAACTCTTGCCGCAACAGGTCAGGATGTTTTTCACAACTATTTCTTCCCGTTTACAGAGGGCTTTAAGTATGCAGACGCAGACGATATTGACGCTCTGAAAGCAGTTGTTTCGGACAAAACCTGCGCAGTAATGCTTGAACTCATTCAGGGCGAGGGCGGTGTAAATATCCTCGATCCCGAATATGTAAAAGAACTTGTTAAGTATTGCAACGACAACGATATTCTTGTTATTGTCGATGAGGTTCAGACAGGCGTAGGCAGAACAGGCAAGCTGTTTGCTCATCAGAATTACGGTATCCTCCCCGATCTTATGACGGTTGCAAAGGGGCTCGGCGGCGGACTTCCTATCGGTGTTTGTATGTGCGGTGAAAAGCTCAAGGATGTTATGTCACCGTCAACTCACGGCACAACATTCGGCGCAAACCCTGTTGTTTGTGCAGGTGCAAACTATGTTCTTGACACAGTTGCAAATGACGAATTTCTTGCCGAGGTTGAGAAAAAAGGTCAGTATTTTGAGGACAAGCTCACAAAAATTGACGGCGTAAAGAGCGTTCGCAGAATGGGACTTATGATTGGTATTGAGCTTGAAAAGGGCGATGCACACGACATTGCAATCAAGTGCGTTGAAAACGGCTTGCTTATTATCACGGCAAAAGATTTGCTCCGTATGCTCCCACCGCTTGTTATTGATTACAATGAAATTGACGAGGCGATTAATATACTCGAAAAAACAATAAAGGAGAACAACTAATGAAACACTTACTTAAACTTGAGGATTGGTCAACAGAAGAAATTATCAACACACTTAACCTTGCCGATCAGCTTAAATATGAGCAGAAGCACGGCATTGAGCATAAAATTCTCAAGGGCAAGTCTCTTGGTATGATTTTTGAAAAGTCAAGCACCCGTACCCGTGTTTCATTTGAGGTTGGTATGACACAGCTCGGCGGTTATCCGCTTTTCCTCTCATCAAATGACCTTCAGATTGGCAGAGGCGAGCCTGTTGAGGATACAGCCCGTGTTCTTTCTCGTTTTCTTGACGGTATTATGATTCGTACCTTTGAGCAGAAAGAAGTTGAGGCTCTTGCAGAGTACGGTTCAATCCCGATTATCAACGGTCTTACAGACTATTGTCACCCATGTCAGGTTCTTGCGGACCTTATGACAATCCGTGAATTTAAGGGCAAACTTGAGGGACTCAAGATGTGCTTTATCGGTGACGGCAACAATATGATGAACTCACTCATCGTTGGCGCACTCAGCACAGGTATGAGCTTCTCAGCCGCTTGTCCAAAGGATTATATGCCGCCTAAGAACATTATTGAGTTCGGTGAAAAGTACGGTAACGGCAAGTTTGAAATTGTAACAGATCCGCTTGAGGCCGCTAAGAATGCCGATATTGTTTATACAGATGTATGGGCATCAATGGGACAGGAAGAAGAAAAGAAAATCCGTGAGGCAGCATTCGCAGGCTATCAGGTTAACAAGGAGCTTATGGCTGTTACAAACAAGGATTGTATGGTTCTCCATTGTCTCCCTGCACATCGTGGTGAAGAGATTACTGCAGATGTATTTGAAGAACACGCAAATGAAATCTTTGAGGAGGCAGAAAACCGTCTTCACGCTCAGAAGGCTGTTCTTGTTGAATGTATGGCAGATGAAATGCCCGAAAAAGTTTAATGACAGTTTGATTTTTTAAAACTTCATAAAAAGCAAAAAAGTCATATTGCACAACAGTAAGATAGCTGTTTTGTGCAATGTGACTTAATTTTTATTGCAAAACCTGACATAATTCCCTTTGCTGATAATAGCAAAATGGCAGCGGTGGGTGTATAATAAAAGCACAGTAATTAAAAGGGAAGTCTTTAAAATGACAAGAGAACAAAAACAGCATATTCTGCATTTTGCAGTCAGCTCTCTGGGCGGATTTATGGGCGGATATGCAATTTACAATCACTGTGATGTGTTCGGTAACGCACAGACAGCAAATATGATTCACCTTGTCAGCAAAATTTTTACGGGTGATTTTGAGGGCGTTGTGTTTATCGTTATCGCCCTCCTTACATACATTCTCGGCAATGTTTTCTTTGTAATTGCCGACCGTTTTATTAAGCTTGAAACCAAAACCGTCAGCCTTATTGCAAGTGCGGTTGCACTTTTGATTATCGGAATTTTTCCGAATATTTCAAATAACTACCTTGCAATTCTGCCGATTCTGTTCGTAACTCCTGTTTTGTGGAACTCCTTCAGAACAGCCGGAAGTTATGTTACATCTCCGATTTTCTCGACAAACAACCTCCGTGTTGCAACGGTTTCAACATTCACGGGTATTATTGACAAGGACAAGGATATGCAGAAAAAGGCTAAATTTTATTGGCTTACGCTTGCAAGCTATCATATAGGTGTTGTCCTTGCCTGCGTTCCGAGTGCTTTTATGGGTGTGAACAGCATCTGGTTCGGTTTGGTAAGCATTGCCCTTTCAACAGTTTCATATATGTGGCTCTGCGGAGTGTTCGACAGAAAAGAATCCTTTGCAACATCCGAAAGCTTAGCCGCACAGTCGGAATGAGTTTGTCAAATTAAAAATTGACGGCGAGCCACCGTTATCCCCTAATGAAATTCCAAAAAAGAAACCCCCGAAGGTCGCCGCCTTCGGGGGTTTACTTGCGTGAACCTATTTACATAGTTTCTCTTTAGCTGTCTTGGTTGCAGCACATAGGTTATTTGCTTGCAAGTGGTTTTATAATAATTCATTTGATACTATTATAATGACAATAAGTATATGAATATGTCAACCGTAGGGAAACTCACTCTTTCAGTTTATTAAGCTTTTCGATATGCTTCATACGCTTGTAGCGATAGAGAATATTCTCCGCCCATTCACGGTCAATTTTGAGGAAGCCTTTGAGCTTTTTATCCTTATATGCAAGCGAATCGACAATTTTCTTCGATTTTACATAGATTTCAAGCCTTGCTGTCTGAACATACGGCGTATGCTTTTCACCTGTAAAATATGTAAATCCCATTGTGTTGCGTTCGCGGTCGTACATTGAAAGGTAGCCGTCATGGATTTCTGCACCGCCGAGTTTTTTCGAAACGGTTTGGCTGATTGCAAGCTTTGTAAGCTCAACCGACATATCGTCAAGTCCTGATTCAAAGATGAAAATTTTTTCCTTGAACGAATTGAATGACGGAACAATACGCTTGCTGATGTTGCGAAGATTGCTGTATTTTTCTTCAAGCTCCTTGTCACAAAGCTGAAAATGATCAATTTTCGGAATGAAATATACCATAAAACGATTCTTCATATCATTGTAAAGAATCGGATATGTGAGCCTTGCAGAGTATCCGCATGACGGACATTTCCACGCAAAAAGCTCACCGTCAAGCGCCCTTCTGCGCACACCCTTTGTTACGGACGGGTTGATGCTGGTATAAACATCAGCCTTGCTCATTTCACCGCACATTGGGCAGACGATTGCCTTGGTAATTTTCTTTTCAGGCATCCAAACCACCTCTTTAACACTCTATGAAACTAATTATAGCAATTGACTGTGATTTTAACAAGTAAATTTTAAAAAAATGTTGATTTTATCAAAAAAATCTGTCATAATAATGTAAATAGGTATAATATTATTCGCCGCTTCGGGATGTGTTGCTGCGTTTGCACAGGCGGCGATTTTAAAGGAGAGTTTGCTATGACAATACTTGACAGTGTAAAAGGAACAGTAAATACAGCCGTTGACACAATCTCAACGGTAGCTCAGACAATAGTTGAAAAGAACAGAACAAATGCAAAGCTCAACAGATTAAGACTTGTTATGAAGAGCGAGAGCGAGCTTATGAACAGAGCTTATATTGCTCTCGGAAAGGTTATGTATGACAGCAGGAAGAAAGGCACGGACATTGATGATGTCGAGTGTGAAAAGCTTTTGAAGGTTATTGACTCTTCAAAGGCAAAAATCGCAAAGGCAAGAGAATGCTACAGACAGATTGTTGACAGTTCAAACGATATTTTCTACGGCAATCCTGATGTTGTTTCCGAAGTTAAAAAGGACGATATTGTTGATATTACGGTAGCCTGCTCAAATGAGAACGAGTACAAATCTTCTCCCTTCAAAGAGGAAAAGCCGGCGGAGGAGCCTGCAAAAGAAGAGGCTGACGCTTTGCAGGAGAAAGCAGAGCCTGAGCATGTTACGAAGATTTGCGACCTCAAAGCAGAGCTTGAAGCTAAGCGTGAGGAAGGGTTTGCGGAGTCAGCCGATACAGAAGAGGATGACGACAGCGAATCGCCCCACGGTGAACTTTTTTAATAAACTCAATATTAAAATTTTAAAGCTGACAACCTGCCAATTTCGGCAGGTTTTTCTGCATTTTTAAAGTATAATTATACATTATGCCCCTTATGCGTATTGAATTTTTGTTGCAAAAATGGTAAAATTCATCAAAGAAGAAAATATTCTAAAACAGAATTATTTTTTTGACAAAAAATACTATAATTAATTAGATATGCACAATGAGATTACTATGTATTGATTTCGGAGGCACAAGTTGAAATTAGGATTGGATATTGGCTCAACAACAATAAAATGTGTTGTGCTTGACGATGAAAACAAATTGATATACAGCACATACGAAAGGCACTATTCTCGTATTACCGAAAAGATTGCCGAAATTCTTGCGCTTGTACGAACAAAGATTGACGGCGTTGAAAAAGCCGCAGTTGCTCTTTCGGGTTCTGCCGGAATGGGTGTTGCCGAGTCTGTCGGCATCGACTTTATTCAGGAGGTTTACGCAACAAGAGTTGCCGCTAATACTTTTATTCCCGGTACTGATGTTGTAATCGAACTCGGCGGTGAGGACGCAAAAATTTTGTTCCTAACAAACGGACTTGAGGTAAGAATGAACGGCACCTGTGCCGGCGGCACGGGTGCGTTTATTGACCAGATGGCAACGCTTCTAAATGTTAAGCTTGAGGATATGGACGAGCTTGCCAAGCAGCACGAAAAAACATATACAATCGCTTCAAGGTGCGGTGTGTTTGCAAAGACCGATATCCAGCCCCTTCTCAATCAGGGAGCAAGAAAGAGCGACATTGCAGAGAGCATTTTCAATGCGGTTGTAAGCCAGACCGTTGCAGGCCTTGCACAGGGCAGAGAGATTGAAGGTCAGATTGTATATCTCGGCGGTCCGCTCACATTTATGAGCGAACTTCGCAACTGCTTTGACCGCACACTCGGAACAAAGGGTATCTGTCCAGAAAATTCACTTTATTATGTTGCCTGCGGTGCGGCTTTGTGCGCCGAAAAAACTATAGATTTTGACAAGGTTATCGAAAAAGTAAAGAACTACCGCGGCAGCGGCAACTTTGCCTTCAATCAGCCGCTTTTTAACAATGAAGAGGAGTACAGGAAATTCTGCGACCGTCACGCAAGGGCGGATGTTAAGCAGAAAGAACTCAAGGACTACAAGGGCAAAGCCTATATCGGTATGGACGCCGGCTCAACAACCGTAAAGGGTGTTGTTCTCAACGATGACGGCGAGCTGCTGTATTCAAAATATCTCCCCTCAAAGGGAAGCCCTGTTGAAATTATGAAGGGATTCCTTGACGAGATTTACGAAATCAATCCCGAAATAAATGTTGTTTCTTCTGCCGTAACAGGTTACGGTGAGGACATCATAAAGAATGCTTTTGCGGTTGATTACGGCATTGTTGAAACAATTGCCCACTTTACTGCCGCAAAATACTTTATGCCCGATGTTGAATTTATCATTGACATCGGCGGTCAGGATATCAAGTGCTTTAAGATACATAACGGTGCAATTGACAACATTTTCCTTAACGAGGCTTGTTCATCGGGCTGCGGAAGCTTTTTGCAGACCTTTGCAAACGCTCTCGGCTATGAGATTGCCGACTTTGCAAAGCTCGGACTTTTTGCAAAGCGACCCGTTGACCTCGGTTCACGCTGTACCGTATTTATGAATTCAAGCGTTAAGCAGGCTCAGAAGGACGGCGCTACAATTGAGGATATCTCGGCAGGTCTTTCACTCAGCGTTGTAAAGAATGCCCTTTACAAGGTTATTCGTGCGTCAAGCCCCGACGAACTCGGCAGGCGTGTTGTGGTTCAGGGCGGTACTTTCCTGAACGATGCCGTTTTGCGTGCATTTGAACAGGAAATGGGCGTTGAAGTTGTCCGTCCTAACATTGCAGGACTTATGGGCGCTTACGGTGCGGCTCTTTACGCAAAGAAAAAGTCAAAAGGCATTGGCAGGAGTACGATTACCGATAAAAAGGGTCTTGATGAATTTGTTCACGAAATCAAGGTTGCAAACTGCGGTATGTGCAACAACAACTGCCGTCTTACAATAAATTCATTCGGCAAGGGCAGAAAGTTCATTGCAGGAAACCGTTGTGAAAGACCAATCACAAAGAAAGCTCCTGCAAACGATATGAATATGTATGCCTACAAGCTGAATCTTATTGATTCCTACAAGCCTGTTGAGGGCATAAGAGGTAAGCTTGGAATTCCTATGGCGCTCAATATGTATGAGCTTTATCCGTTCTGGTACAGATTCTTTACAGAACTTAAATTTGAGGTGTTCCACTCACCGTATTCAACAAGAAAGCTTTATCAGAGAGGTCAGCAGACAATTCCGAGCGATACTGTTTGTTTCCCTGCAAAGCTTGTTCATGGACATATTCAGACTCTTATTGATATGGGTGCAGAAACAATTTTCTACCCGTGTCTTTCCTATAACTTTGACGAGCATCTCGGTGACAATCATTACAACTGTCCTGTTGTAGCCTATTATCCCGAGGTTATAAAGAACAATATGAAGGACATTCGCAAGGTGCATTTTATCAAGGAATATTTTGGTATTCACCGCCCGAATGATTTTCCAAAAAAGGCTTACGAAAGGCTTTCTTTCCATTTTCCCGACATTACTCTCAATGAAATCAGAAATGCGGCAAAGCTTGCATATCAGGAGCAGGAAAATTACAGAAAAAAGGTTATTGACAAGGGCAATGAGATTATTGCCAAGGCAGAAAAAGAGGGCAAAAAGATTTTTGTTCTTGCAGGCAGACCTTACCACATTGACCCCGAAATTAACCACGGAATCGACAGACTTATCTCAGGTTTTGATGTTGCAATAGTCAGCGAAGATGTCATTTCTCCGAGAGTTGAACACTTCCAGACTCATGTTCTCAACCAGTGGACCTACCACGCAAGACTTTATGCAGCGGCTAAGTATGTTACAACAAGAAAAGATATGGAGCTTGTTCAGCTTGTATCTTTCGGCTGCGGTGTTGATGCGATTACAACCGATGAGGTAAGAGAGATTCTTGAAAGCAAAAACAAGATTTACACACAGATTAAGATAGATGAAATTACAAACCTCGGAGCAGTTAAAATCCGAATCCGCAGTTTGCTTGTTGCACTTGAAAACGATTGATGAAAGGAAATTCTGTTATGGCAGAGTTGAAGTATGACAAAAAAACAGGTCGTTTGCTGTTTACAAAGCAGATGAAAAAGGAATATACAATCCTTATGCCGAATATGGCGCCTATTCATTTTAAAATACTTGAAAAGGTGTTCAACTACTACGGCTATAAGTCTGATTTGCTCGACACAACAGGTCCGGAGATTGCGCAGACAGGTCTTAAATATGTTCACAACGATACCTGTTATCCGGCTTTGCTGGTTATAGGTCAGTTCATCAATGCTTTGCAGAGCGGAAAGTATGATGTTCACAAGGTTGCCCTGATGATTACCCAGACAGGCGGCGGATGTCGTGCATCCAACTACATTTTCCTTTTGAGAAAGGCTCTCAAAAAGGCAGGCTTTGAGTTTGTTCCCGTAATTTCGCTTTCATTCGGTATGGAACACAACAGCGGCTTTTCACTCACACTTCCGCTTATCCGCAGATTTGTCGGCGGTCTTGTGTACGGCGACCAGCTTATGCTGCTTTCAAACCAGACAAAGCCCTATGAAGTGAACAAGGGTGAAAGTATGGCACTTGTTGATGAATGGACGGATAAGATTTCCGATATGCTCATTCAGGGCAAGGGTTACACGCTTGAAGAAATTGACGAAACCCTTGATAAAATTACAAAGTCATTCACAAAAATTGAGCTTAACAAAGTGCCGAAGGTTAAAGTCGGTATAGTTGGCGAGATTTATGTAAAATATTCCAAAATGGCTAACAACGGCCTTGAGGACTTTCTTGCAGAACAGGATTGCGAGGTTTGCGTACCCGGTCTTATGGGCTTTGCGTCATTCAAGGTTGATAACCGTATTGAGGACTACAAGATGTTCGGAGGAAGCAGAGTTAAATACAAATTCTGTTCGATGCTTCTTAATTACCTCACAAAGCTTGAGGGACTTATGGTTGATGCTGCTGAAAAGTACGGCTTTGTTCCGCCTCACAGATATGCCCACACAAAGGAGCTTGTAAACGGTGTTATCGGCTACGGCAGTAAGATGGGCGAGGGTTGGTTGCTGACAGCCGAGATGATTGAACTTGCCGATACAGGTTATGAAAACATCGTCTGCACACAGCCCTTCGGATGTCTGCCAAATCATATCAACGGCAAGGGCGCAATCAGAAAAATTAAAGAAATCAGACCGAATGCCAACATTGTTACAATCGACTATGACCCCGGTGCTCCAAAGGTAAATCAGGAGAACCGTATCAAGCTGATGCTTGCTGTCGGCAAAGAGGAACTCAAGAAAAAACTTGAGGCTGATAAAAATGCTGAATCAGCTGAAAAATAATTTAATATCAGAGCTTATGAGTCATCGCAAAATTGCGGTGGCTCTTTTTGTTTTTAGTAATATACGGCAGAAAAATTTAATACAATTTTACAGGGGTTTATCATGCTCAAAAGGGAAAAATAAGTTTAAAAATCGGGTGAAATTATGAATAATCGACTTAAAATGTTTTTTCAAAGGCTTGCATTGTGGCTGAATGTGCGTGAAATGCGACAGCACAAGGTCAAGGCGGGCGTTTATATAGTGATACGGCTCATACTTGCGTCACTTTTGATTGTCAGCATCTCAAACGGAAAATGGGAAAATGTTATGACCTGTGTGCTGACCCTCGGACTGTTAATGTTGCCGTTGTTTGTTGACAGAAAATTGTCGGTAGCGTTGCCGAGTGTACTTGAAACGATTGTTGTTCTGTTTGTGTTTGCGGCAAATGTTATGGGCGAACTCGGTGCATTTTACGAAAAAATCCCCATATGGGATTCAGTACTTCATGCCGTGAACGGATTTATTTGTGCAGGTGTCGGATTCGGCTTGACCGATATTTTGAACCGCAGTAAGCGGGTGAAAATGAGCCTTTCGCCAATATTTGTAGGCCTGTTTTCGTTCTGCTTTTCAATGACGGTCGGCGTTGTGTGGGAGTTTTTCGAGTTTGGAGCGGATATGTTTTTCGGAAAAGATATGCAAAAGGACACCGTGGTTACGGCAATACATTCGGGGTTGATTTCGGGCAAGCCGAATGTGATAATGCACATCAGAAATATAACATCAACCGTTGTGAACGGCGAAAACCTCGGTATTAACGGCTACCTTGACATCGGCTTGATTGACACAATGAAAGATTTGTTCGTAAATTTTGTAGGTGCAATGGTCTTTGATACCGCAGGTTGGTTCTACCTAAAAGGCAGAAGTGCAGGCTTTTTGCGGAATTTTATCCCCGTTAAAAAATAATGACACAATGTTTATGTAAAAAATATTGCAAAGTGATTGCTTAATTGTGTCAAAAACATATGAAAACATAAAATTTTATAAAAACAGTCGGGTGACAATTGTTTGCAATTTGCAAACTGGCTACCCGACAATAATTTTCCATTTTTCATTTTCAATTTTCAATTAAATCGAGGGCAGTCACATTGTTGTGACTGCCCTCGTGTTTTGGTGGTATTCTTTTATTTAAAATTACTTATCTTCCTGAAGTGTGATTTCAACCTCACCGTCACCCGATGATGAACTGTAATATTTAACCTTGATTTTGTCCCCCGGCTTGTGAGTTTCAAGAATTGCGTAAACATCTGCAAAACTTGTGATTGTTTCGCCGTCAACCTCTGTGATAACATCGCCCTGTTTAAGGTCTGTGCCGTCACAAGGACCGCCTGAAACGATGCTCTGAACATAAATGCCCTGCGGAATGTTGTAATTTGATGCCTGATCGGAGGTTACCGCAATGCCTGAAATGCCGATTTTTACTCTGCCTTCAACATAGCCGTTCTTTACAAGTGTGTCAACAATGTTTTTTACTGTCTGTGACGGAATTGCAAAGCCCATACCCTCGTAAGTTTCGGAAACAATCTTTGAAGTTGTAATTCCAACAACCTGACCGTAGTAGTTTACAAGCGGACCGCCCGAGTTGCCCGGATTGATTGCGGCATCTGTCTGAATGTACTTTGTGAGGCTTGATGTTGAAAGTTTTCTGTCAAGCGCCGAAATAACGCCCTTGGTTGTTGTGTTCTGATAGTCAAGACCGCCCGGGTTGCCGACTACGATAATGTCCTGACCAACCTCAAGCTGTGACGAATCGCCGAATGTTGCAGGAGTAAGTCCCTTTGCATCGTCCATTTTGAGAACTGCAATGTCGGTTCTTGAATCGTAACCTACAACACCTGCCTTGTATTCCTTGCCGTCAGATGTTACAACCCTGATTGCATAGGCTGTTTTGCTGTTGCCGATTACATGAGCGTTTGTGATAACATAGCCGTCCTGTGAGAAGATGATACCGCTACCCTGTGAAGATGCTGTTGTTGTGTCAGCCTTGTCAGGGGCATCGTCAGAGTAGCAGAGAATGCCGACTACCGAATTCGAAACTTTTTCGGACGCTTTTGCGGCTGTGTAGCCGTCATTTGTCTTTGCATCTTTCGGGTTGCTCTCAAGCTTCATACCCGAATAACTTTTGTTTGTCTTGTCGCTGTAGTCCGATTCATCGTGGGTTTTGCCCTGTGATGATGTGTCGGGGAGAGTTGAAAACGGTGTTGTGCTGTCCTCGTTCGGAAGCGTGAACGAATTGTCGTAATCGCTGCGGTTTTTACTGCTGTTGGATGAATCTTTAAGACCTACCGAAAATCCGTAAACCATCATACCGACAAAACCGATTGCAAGAAGTGAACAGAGAACGATAATCAATGCAATAATTCCGCCCTTTGTTTTCTTTTGGGGGTACTGTGCGTACATCTGCGGATTGTACTGTCCGTTATATTGCTGATTATATGTACCGTTTTGGTTGCCGTATGGCATTTGACCGTACATATTCTGCTGTTGGTTCTGACGGTACGGCGGTACATTCTGATTGTATCCTGTGTTGTTCTGATACTGTCCGTACTGCTGATTATTTTGATTATACTGTGGATTCTGTCCGCTGTAGGGATACTGACCGTAACCGTACTGCCACGGCTGTGGATTCGGATTTTGATACTGGTTCTGCTGATACGGCGGAACATTTTCGTTCGGATTTGCATTGTTTTCTGTGTTTGATGCGTTGTCGCCGAAAACATAATCACCGTAATGCGTGTTGCCGTTTTGCGGCTGAACATTCTGAGTCTGTTCTTCCTGTGTTTCGGGTTCGGAAACGGGAATTGTCTGTTCCGTGTTCATATTATTGTTTTGTACGGGCTTTTCGGTGAACGGCTTTTGCGGTTCAAACCCACCTATATTGTTGTTGTCAAAATTGTCCATAAAAGTTACTCCTACATTTATTTGTTACCGTGGGGTATAAGCTTTGTTTGCAATAAAATATCTGTCATTACTTGCGGTCGCAAGGCTACCACTACGGGATAGTTTACAAAAAATATTACCATACAACGCTTGAGCAAAATCAAGTATTGTAATTTACATTTATATTATACCTTTTCGCAAAATCAAAATCAACCTTGTTGTGTTACGGAAGTGTGAGTTTATTTTGAAAGTTTAGTGATAATTGACTAAAACAGGACAAAATCAAAAAAATTTCGACTAATTGTTAAAATTTTCACTAAATCTTCTTTTTAGGTCTTTATATTTTCAAGAATATATTGTATAATAAACTTAAATCGGCAGGTGGGGACGCTTGTCTGCTGAAATTTTTTACAAAAGGAAGATTAAAATGCCATTAGTAAACGCTAAAGAAATGCTTACAAAAGCAAAGGCAGGCCACTATGCAGTAGGTCAGTTCAACATCAACAACCTTGAATGGACAAAATCAATTCTTTTAACAGCACAGGAACTCAACTCACCTGTTATCCTCGGTGTATCTGAGGGTGCCGGTAAATATATGTGCGGCTACAAAACAATCGTTGGTATGGTAAACGGTATGCTCGAGGAACTCAACATCACAGTTCCTGTTGCTCTCCACCTTGACCACGGTTCATACGAAGGCGCTAAGAAGTGCATCGAAGCCGGTTTCAGCTCAATTATGTTCGACGGTTCACACTATCCGATCGAAGAAAACATTGAAAAAACTAAGGAACTCGTTGCAACTTGTAACAAGCTCGGTCTTTCACTTGAGGCTGAAGTTGGTTCAATCGGCGGCGAAGAAGACGGCGTAATCGGTATGGGCGAATGCGCAGATCCTAAGGAATGCAAAATGGTTGCAGACCTCGGCGTAACAATGCTCGCAGCAGGTATTGGTAACATTCACGGTAAGTATCCTGCAAACTGGAAGGGCCTCAGCTTTGAAACTCTTGACGCTATCCAGCAGCTTACAGGCGAGATGCCGCTCGTTCTCCACGGCGGTACAGGTATCCCTGCCGACATGATCAAGAAGGCTATCTCACTCGGCGTTTCAAAGATCAATGTTAACACAGAGTGCCAGCTTGCATTTGCAGCAGCTACAAGAAAGTACATTGAAGAAGGCAAGGATCTCGAAGGCAAGGGCTTCGATCCAAGAAAGCTCCTCGCTCCCGGTGCAGAGGCTATCAAGGCTACTGTTAAGGAAAAGATGGAACTCTTCGGTTCGGTTAACAAGGCTTAATTGTAAGCACGCAAACTTAATTTTACAAAAATTTCAGGGACAGCAAAATGCTGTCCCTGTTTTTTGTTTTATATAATGTTTAGAGCAATTTGTCGATAACTGTCAGAATGTCCGAGTCTATGCAGACGGACTGATCCTTTATTTCAGGCGGAGCATAGGCACAGCCGAGATTTACGCACACATATGATGCGTTCGGATTTTGTGCTGTCATTTTCTGAAAAGGATACTTTATCCATACGGGAGTGTTGTTTCCTACTCCGAGTTCGAGAAAAACGGTTTTAAGTCCCTCGTGTCTGCGGATAAAATCGTCATAGCGATTTTTGGCTTTGTACCAACCTTCGTCTTGGACAAAACTGTCGTCACAACGCAGATTGGTTGTCATAGGTTGTCCGCAGTTCGGACAGTACGGCACAAGCTCGGACGGAATTTTCATATTCTTTTGCAACTGAACCATTTTCAAAACAAGTTCTTCGTTGTCATATGTCTTTTGACAGCACGGCTTACAGCATTGAAAAAGTCCGTAATCGCCCTGCATATAGAAAAGTCGCTGTTTATCGAATCCTGACTTTTGAAAGCAATGGTCAACATTTGTGGTGATAACAAAGCAGTCCTTGTCTTTGACAAGTGACAAAAGTTTTTGATACAGCGGTTTCGGTGCGTCAATATAGCGGTTGCAATAAATCTGCCTGCTCCACCACGCCCAGTATTCTTCAAGGGTTTGATACGGATAAAATCCGCCGCTGTACATATCGGTAATACCGTATTTTTCGGCAAAATCGGAAAAATACTTTTCAAATCTTTCTCCCGAATAATCAAAACCTGCCGAGGTTGAAAGTCCTGCCCCTGCGCCTATTACAACGGCATCGGCACTTTTCAGCAAGTCTTTGACACGGTTAATTTTGTCCGAGAAGTTTTTCATAGATTTGTCTGTCGGTATCCTTAAAAACATTGAAAATCACCTTCTTTACAGTCTTGTTTTCGGCTAAAAATTTTCTGACCGTAGACACGGCAATCTCTGCCGCCTTATCGTTTGGAAAACGGAATTCTCCCGTTGAAATGCAACAAAAAGCAATGCTCTCAATATCGTTTTGTGCCGCCAGTTCAAGACACGATTTGTAACAGCTTTCAAGCTTTTTGCAATGCTCCTTTGTGAGTTTATCGGAAACAATCGGACCGACCGTGTGGACAACATATTTACACGGCAGATTGTAGGCGCTTGTCAGCTTTGCCGTGCCTGTCGGTTCGGGATAACCCTGTTTCTGCATAATTTCTGCACATTCAAGGCGGAGCTGAACTCCTGCAAATGAGTGAATACAGTTGTCAATACAACGGTGGTTCGGTACATAGCAACCCGTCATACCGCTGTTGGCGGCATTGACGATTGCGTCGCACTTTAGGGTTGTTATGTCGCCTTGCCAAAGGCATATTCTGTCCGTTACGGGTACAAGGTGTTCGGAGTCGGTAATGCCTTTTTGTGCGGTTTCTTCGGCAAGGTATTCGTTTTGAATCGTTAGAAAAGTTTGGTCACAACTTTTCGGCATACGAATGTTCAGCAGTCCACGCAGTAACAATTTCTGTCTATTTTTATCATTCGGGACGGAAATGTCCGCATACGCACTGTTTTCGTTAATTAAGCTGTTGATTAAAAATCTTCTTTTTTCTGTCTGATTCATACGAATACCTTTTTGAAAAATACCTTTTTATCTATTACTTGCTTACAACTGAAATTCTTTCGCCGATGTGGTTGCCGTTTGCAATTTCGTCAACAAAAGCGATTGCATAGTTGGCATAGCTGATAACGCTTTCGCCTTTTGAGTTGAGAACAAGTTCTTCACCGCCGAGTGTGTACTCGCCTGTTCTTTCACCGTCAGCCTGAAAATCTCCTGCAGGGCTTACATATGTCCACTTAACATCGTTTCTCTTGCGAAGTCCGTCAAGAAGAACCTGATGTGCGGCTGCAAGGGGCTTGAATGCATCGGGAAAATCTTTGCCGTCTGCAACTGTGATTGTATGTTCGGGGTTCACATAAAGACTGCCCGCACCGCCGACAATAACAAGTCTTGTGTCTGTGCCTGCAAGAAGATTGCAAAGGTACTCGCCTGCTTTTGGAATAACGGGAATAGTTTCTGCTGTCCAACCGCCGCAAGCGTCAACTACAACATCGAAGCCGTTCAAATCTTCCTTTGTAATGTCGAACAAATCTTTGGTTACTGTGTTTTTGGCTGCCGACTTGTTTTCGCCTCTTACAAAAGCCGTAACATCAAAACCTCTGTTTACTGCCTCTTTTGTGATGAGCTGTCCTGCTTTACCGTTTGCGCATACTACTGCTATTTTCATAATTATACCTCCTGAAAATTGTGTTGAAAAGTTTTTGTTTTGAATAATTTTGAATAAGGAAAATGTGAATCGATTCGTTGTAACCTTTTTGATTACAACGATATTATATACCCATCTTGTTGTAATGTCAATAGTTACAACAAGATTTTTTTAAAAATTTTTTCAGGAGTTTTTTGCAACAAAAAAGCATCGGATTTTCTCCGATGCCGTAATTATTTCTGTATCAACTTTTGAATATCGCTTTCAATATCTGCAAGGGTGATTTTTTTCAGTTCATTTTCCATTGCCTGCTGAACCTTGTCAAGCCTGTTGTCAAGAACGGTGTGAATGTTTCTGCCGACAGGACATTTGGGATTTGGATTTTCGTGAAAATGAAAAAGCTCGCCGTTTCCAACGCATTCAACCGCCTTGTAGATATCGAGAAAAGTAATCTTGTCAAGCGGTTTTGAAAGGTCTGCACCGCCCGAACCTCTTGCAACCTCAACAATTCCTGCCGATTTGAGTTGACCGAGAATTTTGCGGACGATAACAGGGTTGACATTCGTACTGCCTGCAAGAAAATCACTCGTCACCTTGTATTCATTTTTAAAGGTTTCAATACAGGCGATAATGTGAATTGCCAGAGTGAATCTGCTCGAAATCTGCATATGTAAAGCTCCTTTGGTTTGTTTAGTCTGATAATTATTATATGATAAGTTAGTTGTAAAGTCAATTGTTACATCAAAACGGATTGTAATTGTCACTTTAAAATATAAATCGGGTTGACAAATGCGATAATCGGTACTATAATAATTGTCAACTGATAAAATAATTTGGTTGACAATCTGCAAAACAATAGAAGCGGTTTTGCAAAGGAGAGGTAATTTTATGACAGAAGCAAAAACAAACAGTAAATCAAAAAGTAATGTATTAAGCCTTGTGTATATGGCGATGTTCGTTGCAATCATCACAGTGTGCGCACAGATTCAGATTCCGATGACAGTTCCGTTCACACTTCAGACTCTCGGCATCTTTATGGCGGCGGCTATGCTCGGTTGGAAAAGAGGACTCATCAGCGTTGCGGTTTATGTTCTCCTCGGTGCAATCGGTGTTCCCGTGTTTGCAGGATTCTCAGGCGGAATCGGCGTTCTCGGCGGTCCGACAGGCGGTTATATCATCGGGTTCCTCTTTACGGCACTTATCGTTGGACTTATGACTGATTTTCTCGGCAGAAAGCTTTGGGTGCTTGCGGTTTCAATGGTTGCAGGCCTTGCAGTATGCTATCTTTTCGGTACAATCTGGTTTATGATTTCAATGCACACAGACTTTGCCGCCGCACTTCTCACCTGCGTTGTTCCGTTCCTTCTTGCAGATGCTGCAAAGATTGTTGTTGCAACAGTTTTGGTGAATCGTCTTGACAAAATCGTTAAGCTTTAAGTTCAGACCGCATCACAGCCTTTGTGTGCAGTTTTTTGAAGGCAAGGGTTACAGCGATGAATTTGTCGGAGGAATGGCAAAAATAGTGTCGGTTCTTGAAAATAACAACGCAAACCTTACGCTTACGGGCGGTTGTGACGAAATTTGTTCATCGTGTCCGAACCGTAACAACGGCAGCTGCGATGTTACGGGCAAGGCGTCATGCTATGACAAAAGGTGTCTTGATTTGCTCGGAATGAAAATCGGCGATACAGCCGATTGGAAAGAGCTTTCGAGAATTGCAAGGGAAAATATAATTTTAAAAGACAGGCTTTCGCAGGTGTGCGGCGACTGCAAATGGTCGCATATATGCCGTGATAAAGCCGATAAAATGAAAAAGCTTCACTAATACCCATAGACATACAATGATAAAAGGCCTCCCGAATTTCGGGAGGTCTTTTGTTTACGGCGAGCCGCCGTTCCCTGTTTGTGCAGACAGTTTGTATATTTTAAAACATATTTTGCCCGAGCAAATATTTGTAATTGTCTTTGCAATTTGTGTTGTAGGGGCGTTCATTGGACGCCCGCCTTGATGAAACATTTTGTTTAGTCACATATGTTTTGATGTGATAAATGTTGTGTATCGAATTTGCACGCATTGCGTGCAAACCGTGTGCATTGCACACGGTTCGCCCCTACAATATAACAATTGTTTTGCGGCATTTATAAAATTTAATCTGTTATGAAAATTCTGCCGTTACCTGCGGGCGTCCGATGAACGCCCCTACAGTTTGGTTTGTACAAACAATTAAAATGCTACGCTCGGGTATCATAAGTTTTCTATTGTACAAACTATCTTCACGAATTGACTGCCGAGGCACTCGGCTATTGACTTTTGGAGGAAATTGGATTATTATTTAAACTGTATAACTTTAAGTATGCTTATTTTTAGGACAGATGATTTGTGAAGGAGTTGAAAAAAGTGCCGGATCTTTCGATAATTTTCGATATGGGTGTTGTTGCACTGCGTTTTCTTATGCCTGTTTATGCAATAATAATTGTGTACCAGTGCTTTGCCGCAATGCGCCGCCGCCGCCGTCCCGAAACTCCTTTGATTTCACTTTTGAACCCTGCAACGGGCGAGATGCTCCCCGTGCTTTTCTGGGAAAATTCAATCGGCAGAAGTAAAAGCAGTGATGTAACCGTTGATGACCCGACAGTTTCAAGAAATCATTGCGTGCTTCTTCGCCGTAAAGACGGTTGGTATGTAAGCGATACCGATTCAAAGAGCGGCACAATGCTCAACGGCAAAAGAACAAGAGGCAGAGCAAAGGTGCTTATTGACGATACAATAACAATAGGCAGTACAAGCCTTATAGTAAAAAGAGGCGAGGAGTTCCAACAGCCGTTGCAGTCGAGCTGGTTTTTCTCAAAGGTCAGCGATAAGCCTGCAATGAAATCGTGGAAGCTTATGCTCCTTATTACATTTTTTCACTTTTTTATGTGCGTTCAGGCAATGTTCTGGAATGACGGCACAAATACAATGGCTCCGCTCGTGCTGTTCGGCGCTCTTGCGGCTGTTGAATGGGGATTCTTATTTATCTCCTATTTTGTAATCCGCAGAGTAAATTTCGAGCTTGAATCGCTCGCCCTGTTTTTGACGGGCATAGGCGTAATGATACTTATCAGACAGTCGGAACGCTCGGCTTATGTTCAGCTTGTTGCCGCCGCAATAGGTATGATTATTTTCTGCGTAATCATCAAGCTGATTGAAGATCCCGATAAGGTAAATAAACTCAGACTTCCGGCAATGATTTGTGCGGTCGGTCTTTTGGGCGTAACAATTGTATTCGGTAAGATTACAAACGGCGCCGCCAACTGGATTTATATCGGCTCGTTTTCATTTCAGCCGTCAGAGCTTGCAAAGATTATCTTCATCTTTATCGGCGCAAGTTCTCTTGATGTGTTGATGACAAAGAAGAATTTGCTTGAGTACATTATCTTCTCGGCAGTCTGCGTTGGTCTTTTGGCTCTTATGGGTGACTTCGGTACTGCGCTAATCTTCTTTGTAACATTTTTGCTCACAGCGTTTATGCGCTCGGGCGATTTCAAGACGATTATTCTTGCTGTTGCCGCCGCAATTTTCGGCGTAACCTTTGTCCTCAAGTTTAAACCGTATGTTGCCGACCGTTTTTCGGGCTGGCGTCATGTGTGGGAACATACTCAGGACAACCTCGGTTATCAGCAGGCAAGAGTTCTCACATATATGGCAAGCGGCGGACTTTTCGGTGTAGGTATCGGCAACGGTTTCTTAAAGCAGGTTGCCGCATCCGAAAGTGACCTTGTTTTCGGACTTGTTTCGGAAGAAATGGGAGTTATCGTTGCGTTCACACTTGCCGTGGCAGTAGGTGCAATGTTTATTTATGCAAGGGCAATTACAACCCGAAGCAGAAGTACCTTTTATTCAATTTCAGCGTGCTGTGCGGCAGGACTTTTTGTCGTTCAGCTTTCTCTCAATGTTTTCGGTGCAACCGATGTTCTTCCGCTTACAGGCGTGACATTTCCGTTTGTGTCTGCCGGCGGTTCAAGTATTATGTCTTGTTGGGGACTTGTTGCATTCATCAAAGCCGCAGACGAGAGAACTTATTCGGTAAAAAGATAAGTTTAGTAAATTGAAAGTTTATTTTTCATATATGTATTTTGGTATTAAATAAAATTAGTGCCGTTACTTGCGGGCGTCCAATGAACGCCCCTACGGATACACAGGGTGGTGTAAGGTTTGAAAAAAATACTTCGCAGAAGTACACTTATATATATAGTTGCGCTTGCGTTTATCGGCGGACTCGGCTATCTTGCCTTTGAGCTTGTAACAGGGGCAGACGATTGGGTTGATCAGGCATATAATGCGCATATAGCAGGTGACGGCGGCCTTGCACAGGCAGGTGCGATTTATGACCGCAACGGCACGGCTCTTGCACAGACGGTTGACGGCAAAAGAGTTTATAACGAAAGCGAGAGCGTAAGAAAATCTCTTCTTCATGTTGTGGGCGATGACAGCCTTAACATTTCAACGGCTGTTCAGAGTATGTATCGTTCTCAGCTGATAGGTTATAACCTTGTTTTCGGACTGAATATGCCCGAATCATTGCGTGCCTCTCACGATATAAAGCTGACAGTTGATTCCGCAACCTGTGCGGCGGCTTATGATGTTCTTGCTTCTTATAACAAAAAAGGTGCATGTGTAATATACAACTACAAAACAGGCGAGGTTATCTGTTCCGTAAGCACCATGGCTTACGATCCGCAGGCTCCTCCCGAAATTACCGAGGACAACGAAAGCGAATACGAGGGCGTTTACCTTGATAATGTGCTTTCGTCAACCTTTACTCCGGGTTCAATCTTCAAAATCGTTACATCTGCGGCGGCAATCGAGAATATTCCCGACCTTTATGACCGCACTTGGGTTTGTAACGGAAGTGAGAACATAGGCGGAAGTGAAGTTACCTGTACGGAAACTCACGGAACGCTGACATATAAAGAGGCAATGGCACATTCCTGCAATATTGTTTTTGCAAAGCTTGCCGTTGAACTCGGAAGTGACACAATGACAAAAACTGCCGAGAAAATCGGCATTAACAGCTCCTTTGATGTTGACGGAATTAAAACCGCAAAAGGTTCGTATGATGTCAGCGATGCCAATGAAAACCAGCTTGGCTGGTCGGGTGTAGGTCAGTATAATGACAAGGTAAACCCGATGCAGATGGCAATTATCTGCGGTGCAATCGCAAACGGCGGTAAGGCTACAAACCCTACCCTTATCAAAGATGAGTCCATACTCTCCGCACTCGGCATAAACTACAAGAGCAGCGGACAGGAGCTTTTTTCATCCGATACGGCGGCAAAGCTTGATGATGTTATGAGATACACCGTTTCGGATTACTACGGCGACAACCTTTTCGGCGGACTTACAGTCTGTGCCAAAACAGGTACGGGTGAAGTCGGCGATGATAAGAACCCTAACGGCTGGATGGTCGGCTACTCAAAAGATGAGGACTGCCCTCTCGCTTTTGCCTGTGTTGTACAGGATTCGGGTTTCGGTTTCCAATATGCCGGTCCCGTGGTTGAGGCCGCAATGATTCAGGCTGCAAAAAGCCTTGGAGCGTCTGCGGTGCAGTAAATTAAAATTATATTATTGAAAATACAGTTTGACCGATTTTTTCGGTACATTGAAAGGAAGAACCCTGATGAATTTTTTAAAGGCTATGTTCGGCAACTACAGCAAGCGTGAAGTTAAGCGTGTGCAACCAATCTGTGACAAGGTGCTTGCACTCGAAGATAAATATGCGGCTATGAGCGAAAGTGAACTCAAGAACCAGACAACAATTCTTAAAGAAAGACTTGCCAACGGCGAAACAACAGACGATATTCTCCCCGAAGCATTTGCAACCTGTCGTGAGGCTGGCTGGAGAGTGCTCGGCATGAAGCACTTCCCCGTTCAGATTATCGGCGGTATCGTTCTTCACCAGGGCAGAATCGCCGAGATGAAAACCGGTGAAGGTAAAACTTTGGTTGCTACCCTTCCTGCATACCTCAACGCTCTTACAGGCGAAGGTGTTCACATTGTAACAGTCAACGATTACCTTGCTCGCCGTGACTCCGAGTGGATGGGCAAGCTTTACAGATACCTCGGTCTTTCGGTCGGTCTTATCTGCCACGATCTCGATAACGAGGGCAGAAAAAAGGCTTATGCCGCAGACATTACATACGGAACAAACAACGAACTCGGTTTTGACTACCTCCGTGACAACATGGTAGTTTACAAGGAAAACAAGGTTCAGCGTCCGCACGCATTTGCAATTGTCGATGAGGTTGACTCAATCCTCATTGATGAGGCGAGAACTCCTCTTATTATTTCGGGTAAGGGCGACAAGTCAACAGACCTTTATGCAAAGGCAGACGCTCTTGCAAAAACTCTTAAAGTTCAGCGTTTTGCAGAACTTGACGCAAAAGAGGATATGGAGGAATATTACAAGGAAAACGACATTGATTATGTTGTTGATGAAAAGCAGAAAACAGCAACCCTCACACAGAGCGGTGTTAAGAAAGCCGAAGAATTTTTCGGTATTGAAAACCTTACCGATCCCGATAACCTCACAATTCAGCACCATGTAAATCAGGCTATCAAGGCTAACGGCGTTATGAAGCTTGATGTTGACTATGTTGTAAAGGACGGCGAAGTTATCATCGTTGACGAATTTACAGGTCGTCTTATGTACGGCCGTCGCTTTAACGAGGGTCTTCATCAGGCCATTGAGGCTAAAGAGGGCGTAAAGGTTCAGAGCGAAAGCAAGACTCTTGCTACAATCACATTCCAGAACTACTTCCGTCTTTACAAAAAGCTTTCGGGTATGACAGGTACTGCTCAGACAGAGTCGGAAGAATTCCAGGAAATCTACAAGCTTGATGTTGTTGAAATTCCTACAAACAAGCCTGTTTTAAGAAAAGACCTCCCCGATTCGGTTTATAAGACAGAAAACGGCAAGTTCCACGCTGTTATTGATGCAATTGTTGAGGCTCACGAAAAGGGACAGCCTGTCCTTGTCGGTACAATCTCAATTGAGAAGTCGGAGCTTCTTTCAAAAATGCTCAAAAAGAGAGGCATCAAGCACAATGTCCTCAATGCTAAATATCACGAAAAAGAAGCTGAAATAATTGCACAAGCAGGAAAAAAAGGTGCCGTCACAATAGCTACAAATATGGCCGGACGTGGTACTGACATAAGTCTTGGCGGAAATGCTGAATATTTAGCAAAAGCAGAAATGCGTCGTATGCAAATAAGTGAAGAAGTCATTAGCGAAGCCAGCGGATTTGCTGACACTGACGATGCGCATATTTTAGAAGCAAGAGAACTTTTTAATAATCTTTTAGCAAAGTACAAAGCAGAAATTAAACACCCAAAAGAGGAAGTTCTTGAGCTCGGTGGACTTGTGATAATTGGAACTGAGCGTCACGAAACTCGACGAATAGATAATCAGTTAAGAGGTCGTTCTGGCCGTCAGGGTGACCCTGGTGAAACAAGATTTTATCTTTCTTTAGAGGACGATTTGATGCGTCTATTCGGAGGAGATCGCTTAAAAGTTTGGATGGACAAATTAAATGTTGCCGAGGATGAACCAATTGACAGTAGAATGGTTACCAATGCTATTGAAAGTGCTCAAAGAAAAGTTGAAGGCCGTGACTTCGGAATCCGTAAAAATGTGCTTCAGTTTGACGACGTTATGGATAGGCAACGTCAAATCATTTATGATCAGAGAAATAAAGTCCTCGATGGAGATGATATTCGCGCTCAGATTATTAAAATGATAGAACAGTCTATAGAAAAAAATGTCTCTCGCTACTTGCCCACCAGTAAGCACGATGAAACCTGGAACTTTGTTGGCCTAAAAGATTTTTATCTGGGCTGGTTAATTACCGAAGATGACCTGAATTATTCTGATGAAGAAATTAAAAATTTAAAAGCTGAAGATATCATCAAAACTTTAACTGAAAAAGCGCTTTCAATGTACGAAGAACGCGAAAAAACTTTCGGAGAAGATATGACTCGAGAAATTGAGCGTGTTGTACTTTTGAAAAATGTTGACACCTACTGGATGAATCATATAGATGCCATGGAAGAATTAAAACGCGGCATTCGTTTAAGAGCTTATGCTCAGCGCGACCCTGTTGTTGAATATCGTATTGAAGGCTTTGACATGTTCGATGAGATGATTGATAATATTCGCGACGATACAGTAAAAATTCTGTTAACTTTCACACTTCCAAGCAATAACAAAGCTCCTGAACGTCACGATAATGATGCTCCACAAGTTGCTCCTTCTTCTGACGGCTATGCACCCGAAATAAAAACTGTCAGAAATACAGAAAAAATTGGCAGAAATGACCCATGTCCATGTGGTAGCGGAAAAAAATACAAAAAATGTTGCGGTGCAAACAAGTAAATAAAAACAATAACCCCACGAAGAGTATATAACTCAACGTGGGGTTTTATTTAACAATTGTAAGCTAAAATAAACATTAATAAACTGTAGTTTTTTCGTCCATAATAGTTGCAATTCCTTCTTGAATATCCGCATTTGTAACCACAACATCACACAAATTTTCTACACCTTGACGTTCCATAGCAGTATTAATAGCCACATCAATAGCTCTTTTAATGTCCGCGCCGCAGAAACCTCTCATTTTGTCTATAAAGGCCTTTGTATTTAAGCCTTCAGCAACCTTCAAATTTTTCAAATAAATATTCATGATTTTTTCTTTAGCTTCTGCATTTGGAAGGCCAACCTCAACGCTCTGGTCAAGTCTGCCAGACCTGATAATAGCTTGGTCCAAAGCTTCTCTACGATTTGTAGTCGCAAATACTACAACATTATCACTAGCTTTTAATTTGTCGATTTCATTCATAAGCATAACAAGAACCTTGTCGCTGCTACTGCTAGAACGTTTTTGTGCAACAGCATCAATTTCATCTATCAATAAAATAACTAACTTGCCACTAATTTGCGCAGCTTTTTTAGCCTGTTCGATAATCTCTAAAACTTTGCGTTCACCATTGTCTCCCATAACCAGCGAAGGAGTTATAGTAAATACTTCTATTCCCTTCTCTGCAGCAAAAGCTGTTACAAAACTAGTTTTACCTGTCCCTGGAGGGCCTTCAAGGAGAACACCCTTAGGGATACGTGCACCAAGTGCTTTATATTTACGTGGATTTTTGAGGAAATCTACGACTTCTACAAGTTCTTCTTTTTCTTCTTCCGCACCAGCCACATCTGTGAAACGAACTTTAATATTCTCTTTTGATTGAGTCTTAGCACGGTTGCGGCCAAAATTCATAGCACCGCGGTTACCGCCTTGATTCATCATGAAAAGGAAGAAAATAGCAATCCCAATCAAAGGTAGGTAACTAAAAAGATATGAAATCCAAGCACCACTTGAACTTTCACGTATCATTTTAACATTAACATCAGCTGCTTCTGATGCTGACTGCAATTTCTGCATGGTTGTTTCATTCTGCAGCACAGTCGATGTAAAGCTACGTGTCTCTGATGATGCACTACCTAAAAATGGTAGACTAAGATCAGTATCAACCTTTTCGGCCTTTTTGTAGCTACCTTTAACTTCAATGATACTACCGTCTGGCTGATAAGTGATAGATTTTACCTTACCATCTTCAATTTTCTTAACCAACTGTGTGTAAGACAATTGTTGACTTGGGCTTTGGCTTCCTCCTGCAAAGTATTGTACTCCGGTTACAACCGCAATAATAACTATGATGTAGAGAAAAGCGTTCCGTAAGAAGCCATTATTATTTTTATTATTCATAAATTAATTAGACCTTTACTTATTTTGTATAAATTTCTTCTTTTAGGACACCGACATAAGGGAGGTTACGGTATTTTTCATCATAGTCTAGTCCGAAACCAACGATAAATTCATTAGGAACATCGTAACATACGTAATCTGCCTCAATATCAACAACACGACCTTCTGGTTTATCAAAAAGAGTTGCGATTTTGACTGAATTGGCTTTACGGTACTTGAACATATCTCGAAGATAAAGGAGCGTACGACCTGTATCAATGATATCTTCAATAAAGATGATATCTCGTCCTTCAACATTAGTGTCAACATCTTTAAGAATCTTTACTTCACCACTGCTGACAGTTCCACCACCATAACTTGAAACGACCATAAAGTCCATCTCAATATGGGTATCGATATGTTTGATAAGTTCTGCCATAAATGGAACAGCACCTTTCAAAACACAGACTAGTAGAGGATTTTTCCCCGCATAATCCTCTGTCAATTGTTGTCCTAGTTCTTTAGTTTTAGCTACGATATCCTCTTGGGAAAAGAGGACTTTTTTAATGTCTTTTTCTAACATTTGGGTTCCCTTTCTCGAAGTCAATATTCTGTTATTATACCACTTTTACTTCAATCATCGTTATTTGAACATGGTATTTGATTAGAAATTCTTATAAATGACTACAGTGCCATAAAGTATAGCATTTTCAGGTCTTTTTTTCAAATAGAGACGCCCAGCAACATAAAGAAAAATAATCTGACCATCTTGTTCTCCTATAATGGCTTTTTGACGATCCTTCTCTAAAATCTTATTGTCTATAAATAGTCGTCTTAATTTTTTATGGTGACTACCAAGGTCAATCTTGTCGCCTTCTTTTCTATGACGAATCACTATAGGGGAATCTGACCAAATACTAATAGTATCTGCGTTAGAAACGTCATTGAATTCTGAAAAACTCAAGGTATAATCCTCAAACTCAACAGATTTTCCAAATTCTAAGAGACAAGGAGGGGATAAAGAGATAGCCTCTTCTTTCCTTATTAGGAAAGAAGTCTGTGTTTTTACTAGTTCGTAACCATTTTTTAGAGGGATCTTTCCTGAACCATTTTTCCTTAGATAACTTATCAATTGATTAAATTGGCCTTTAGAAAGCTGTAAATCAGGAAAGGTATCTAAATAGTTCTGAAGAAGAAAGAGCTGGACAGGATCTGACTGTTGCTGAAAAACAGATAAATCAGTGATAGTAATATCCTTTGTTAACTCCCCTAAAGCTTGCCTCATAAGACCAATCTCCTCGGCTAAAAGACAAAGGTGCTCCTTAAATTTAGGATTTTCCTGAGATAAGGTAGGAAGATAGGTCAATCTGATGCGATTCCGAAAATAGGCTAGTGACGTATTACTCCTATCTTCAAAATGGAAAGTTACGGGAAGCTGATCTTTCGTAAGATGCAAAAAGGGACGAATAATCTGACCAGTACCAAATGGTCTGATAGCTGAAATTCCTGTCAGGTGTCTTAAACGACTTCCTCTCAACAGTCTCATAAAAATCGTCTCTGCTTGATCATCTGCATGATGGGCTGTTACAAGAGCAGAGTAATCATAATCTTTCATGACCCGCTTAAAAAACTCATAGCGAAAGGTACGGGCAGCATTTTCTGAAAACTTTCCTGAGAAGGTACTATAGTGAAAAGGGACCTTATGTTCCTCTGCCCAATGACGTAAATACGCTTCTTCATGCTCCGACTCTTGTCGTTGTTTATGGTTAACGTGAGCAATTCCCAACTGAATATCCAAATCTTTTTGATGGTTATACAAAAAGTGCAGCAAACTCATAGAGTCTGCTCCACCTGATACTGCTACTAAAATTTTCTTGTGCTGGTTAAAATAACCCTTGGCTTGCATCATTTGCAACAATTTTTGTGTCATTATTTTAAAATTCCATAAACATCATCTGCAATTGAGGTGATTTTGTCATAGCCCTCTTTATCCGTAAAAATCGATAGAATAAAGGGAGAATCTGCATAAACAATAGCGACGTCATGTTTAAAGTCGTAGGCATCACCAATTTTATGAGCGACAGGCACATCAATGTTTTTGGAAATACGTTCGCCATCATAGTCCGTACTTGAAAGATAATTGATAATATCTCCATTTTGTCTGTAAACAGCTTCCATCAAAGTACCTGAGGCTCTAGCAGTCAACTCCTTTTTATCCATATTCCACGAAGTCGCTGCGGCTTTATCTACTGATTTTTGGAAGGCCTTGTCATACTGATTAGTTACATAATAACCTAATATATTTGTCGCTACATTATCTGAGTTTTGGGCTACAGCCTTTAACAGATTTTCCAAGCTATAATTCTTATCATCAGGCATCTTACTAATCTTTCCAGAACCATCTGGATCATAGGCACCTGGAAAACCATTTACAGCAGAGGTATATTGATACTCATCTGATAATGATAATTTCTTTTGAGACAGACGTTCCTGTGCATAATAGAGTACTCCAAGCTTGGCTACGCTTGCTGCATACATGCTTTTTTCGTCATTGATAGCAGCTACTCGGTCCGTATCTAGCTGTTTAACATAAACTGAGATGCGCTCTTGATTGTTATACTTCTCATTAAGGACTTTTTGAACAGCCTCGATGCGATTGTCAGTCGTTGATAAATCAGAAGCGTTAATCCACCCCTCTCCGTCTACCAAATAGTAGGTTCCTGCATGCGTCTGAGCTGCTTGGCTAACCTTAATGGGTTTAAAACTAGCGAGTTTGGAGTCAGCTTTTTCAGTTCCTAAAACGTAAGGTTCTTTGTATACCGTTAAACCATCTTTAGTCCAGAAGGTCATATCTACTGGTTTTCGATTATAGATACTGTCGTCTACAATTGATTTCTGACTAGCGGCTACATAATCACCATCTTGAAGTTGGAAAACAGGCTCACCTTTAGCATTCCAAAAAATAGCAGAAATCGATAGTTTGGTATCCGCTTGGATACTAGTTTTAAATTCTGTTAAATCCTTGTTCTTATAAGTTAGGATAGTTGTTATCGTTCTTGGATTTTTAGGAATCTGTTTAAATTGAGTTAAGCTAGCTGTAGTATTTTGAGTCAATTTTTGGACCTGTTTTGGGGTCAGAGTTAGCTCCTTCTCCATAGGAAGTAAGACCAGGGGGCTAGAAGATACAAGCACAACAGTTGCAGCTATTAAGAGCTTTTTCATGCTTGCTTCTTCACCTCCTCTTTCCTCGGTAATTCCGTTTTAAGTTGCTGATTTTTTTCTGATAGTTCCTCTAACTTGGCTTCTGAATAGGTTAAAAAAGTTTCTACAGTTTTTAGTAAATCTTTCATTAGGGTAATAAGCTTGGTACAGGATAGATTGACTCTCCTTCACGTGAATAATAGTACTTAGCACGCGCATATTTCTCGGCGAAAGCATCATCCTTAAGTTTCTTAGCCAAATCCTTTCGTTCCTTTGTCTGATCTGACAATTTATCATAGTCTTTCTGAAGCGACAAGACTTCCTTCTCTTGCTGTTTGATATTCATATAGGTCTCAACCAGATTGTAGGTTGGCAAGATAAAGAGTAAAACAACCACAAAGAGAATCCATCCCATAAAGCGATTCCTTTGTTCGTGTTCGGCACGCTCTAATCGTTGCTCTTGATTGGCATTATCAATGTAATCGTTCGTAAGCTGTACAATATTAGGCTTCTTGCTCATCTGCTTCAATCCTTGTTTCACTTATAATCTCGTACATTTTTGTCGCATCTTCTTTTTTAGTACTGTCTTTCATTTCTAAAACACGTACAGTTAGAAGTTTATTTCCAAAACGAACTTCCACTTGGTCACCAATTTTTAAATCTGTAGATGACTTAGCGAGTACACCATTTACTTTTATACGTCCTTTATCAGCTACTTCTTTAGCAACTGGACGGCGTTTGATAATTCGTGATACTTTTAAATATTTGTCTAATCTCAATGTTACTGTTTCCTTTTCGTTAGGATATCTCTTCTATGATAGCATTTTTTTGAGAAAATAGGGGACTAAAGCCTTTTCAAGTACAAAAATAAGAGAATCGACACTAGTCGACCCTCTCAGGAGATTTATGAAAAAGAAAAGTTTTAGGATATTTTATAGTATAGAGAGACTTGCTTAAACTTTCCTTAAGCTTCTTTTTTTTCTTTACGTTCTTTGATTTCCATAAATGTCTGTCCAAAAACTTTTAATTCTTCAAGAATCTCATAGTCTTTCTTGTTACGAACATCAAAAGTAATCTCTACTTTCCCCTGGTTATCACTGATTTTTGCTTTTAAATGCGTTTTAGAGATGGCTTCGAAATAGTCTTGAGTCAAGAAGAATTTAAGAGAGGCTTTTTCGAAACGAACAATAATAGTATCGTTCTTACGCTCGACTAATTCTGCAAAGGCAGCATCCAAATAGGCCTTAACCAGACCAATCTCAATGAGATAGGCAACTTGGTCTGGATATTCTCCAAAGCGGTCAATAAGCTCATCTTGAAGGTCTTGATAGTCTTTCTGATTCTCAATTTCTCGAATACGCTTATAAATTTCAATTTTTTGGCGCTCGTCAGAAATATAGTCAGAAGGGAGGTAAGCATCAATCTGAAGATTGAACTCTGCATTTCCTTTACGGCGAACTTGAGTTTTACCTTGACGTTTATTGATAGCCTCTTCCAAGAGTTGCGAGTACATTTCAAATCCGACTGAGTCGATGAAACCACTTTGAGAAGCACCAAGAATGTTACCGGCACCACGAATTGATAAATCACGCATGGCAATTTTGAAACCTGATCCAAGTTCTGTAAAGCCCTTAATAGCATCCAATCGCTTCTCAGAGACTTCCGTCAACACTTTATCAGGACGATACATGAGATAGGCATAAGCAATTCGATTACTACGCCCCACACGACCTCTCAACTGATAAAGAGTAGATAAGCCCATATGATCTGCATTCTCAATGAAGAGTGTATTAACATTAGAGATATCAATCCCTGTCTCGATAATGGTCGTTGCTACCAAAACATCGTAATCACCATTCAAGAAATCCAAGAGAGTATTCTCCAACATAACCTCACTCATCTGACCATGAACAAATCCGATACGTGCTTCAGGGACCAGCTCATGTAGTTCAGAAACTTTTTGATCAATGGTTTCAACACGATTATAAACATAAAAAATCTGGCCGCCTCGGTCCATCTCTCTTAATATCGCTTCTCGAATAAGACCAGGATTGGTTTCCATAACATAAGTTTGAACTGGATAACGGTTGGTAGGTGCTGTCTCAATAATCGACAAATCACGAATACCTAACATAGACATATGAAGCGTACGAGGAATAGGTGTCGCAGTTAGAGTAAGGACATCAACCTTAGCTTTCAACTCCTTAAGTTTTTCTTTATGCTTCACGCCAAAACGTTGTTCTTCATCAATTACTAGCAAGCCTAAATCAGAAAACTTAACATCTTTGGATAGCAGGCGATGGGTACCGATAATAATATCAATACGCCCTTTAGCTAGATTTTCAATAGTCTCATTTTGCTCTTTTTTACTTCTAAAACGACTGAGTTCATCTACCTCAACAGCATGATTTTCAAAACGTTCTTTAAAATTCAGATAGTGCTGATGGGCAAGAACTGTTGTAGGAACTAGGATAGCAACTTGCTTTCCATCATTGACCGCCTTGAAGGCAGCTCGCATAGCTACCTCTGTCTTACCAAAACCAACATCACCCACCAAGAGACGATCCATGGGTTTGTCTGACTCCATGTCTGCCTTAATTTCCTTGATAGAACGCAATTGATCCTCTGTCTCAGCATAGGCAAAATCATCTTCGAAATCCCTTTGGTTATCATCATCTGGTGAAAAAGCAAAACCTTTAAGTTGACTACGCTCAGCATAAAGTTTTAAGAGATCATCGGCAATATCCTCTACTTGCTTGCTTACTTTTTGTTTAGTTTTTTGGAAACGCCCATCATTGAGTTTATTAATTTTAGGCTCTTTCCCGTCCGCTGACACATACTTAGAGAGACTCTCAATCTGCTCAACAGGTAGAGAAATTGTTGCAGCATCCTGATATTGGATGGTCAAGTAGTCACGATGCACCCCTTTAATCTCAATAGTCTCGATACCTTTAAATTGCCCGATACCATGAGTCTGGTGTACAACATAATCACCTTTTTCAAGTTCATTGTAATCTTTGAGACGCTCAGCATTGGAAACGTGACTGGCACGCGCACGACGTTTTACTTTTTTATGAAAAATCTCACGTTCAGTGACAAGAACAAGCTTTTCATCCGCAAAGTAAAAACCATTGGATAAGTTTCCTAAGACTAACTGAGGCTTATGAGGTATCAAATCTCCAAAACTACTAAGGGGTAAATCTAAATCATATTCTTCCAAGGTTTCCTTCAAAGATTTGAGCTGCTTCTCAGACCCCACTTGTAAAATAACTGTTGCCTTATTCTTGGTATAGCGATGTATTTCATCAACTAGAAGTGGGAACTGGTTGAAGAACTCCTGCATAGGGTATTGCGTGAATTGATACAACTTATCAAATTTAAGATTTCCCAATCCCTTATGAAAATTCGAAAAGAAACTAGCTGGCTGATAGTTACGTAAAGTCTTAAATGAATCCACTAAGTAATTTAGATGACTCAGAGACTTGCCCTGATGAAGATCCTCAGTTAAAAGATTAGCCACTTCCAACTCAAGACGTCCATGGCGGTCCACTATCTTTTGAAAATCATCAATGAATACAGGAGTTCCCTTTGGAAGGTAGTCAAATAAGGTGTAAGCTTTATCATAAAAGAGAGACAAAAACTTACGTAAATCTTTATGACGGTAACCATCAATCGTAACCGACAGGACCTCCTCAAGGTAAGCCTTATGAGGACCTTCTGCCTTTGAGACCGCACTTTCTAGGGCCTTCTCAGCACGTTGGTAATCTTCTCTTGTTAAGATAATATCATCTGCCGGAGATACGATAATATGCTCTAAATTGTCTAAAGATTTCTGACTATCGCTATCAAACTGACGAATACCATCAATCTCATCTCCAAAAAATTCTAAACGGTAGGGGAGTTCTGCAGTCAGTTCATAAATATCTAAAATATCGCCCCTACGACTAAACTCACCAGGTGAGAGAACCTGCTCTACCCTTTGGTATCCAATATGAGTCAGATGCTTACTGAGAGCCTCTAAATCATGTTCCTCCCCTAGTGTTAAGTCAATGCGAGAGTCTTTATAAACCTCAGGATTAGGCAAATGTAACTTAGTACCAACTAAACTCGTAACCAAGATTCCACTTGACTCTTTATCTATTAAAAAATTAAGACTTTCGAGACGAGAATGGGTCTTTTCTGGAGAAGCGAAGATAAACTCTGCAGCTACTACATCATCTGCAAAAAAAGAATAAACCTTATCCTCTCCTAAGATAGCTGACAAATCTCCTGTTAGTTGCTCAGCTTCATTTTGTGTTGAAGTAACGATTAGAATCTTAGGAACCTGCTCAGAAAGGGCAGATGCCATGACAACTGCCTTGCTGGAACCAGAAAATCCCATGACCAACTGCCTACTCAATAAGGTTACTTTATCACGCCACTCAAGCAATTGATGATTCTTCTCAAAAAGATCTAATAGGGTATTAGCCATTATAACGCCTCATAGTGTCTTCGAAATCATTGGTTTTAAGGTAATGATTGAGGGCCGTCTCTACCTTGTCTAAAGTCAGTAAAATTGTGGCATAATCATCTTCACTAAATTTTCCAAGGACATGATTAACGACCGTCATTCCTTTCTGTGGGCGGCCAATACCAATTTTTATACGGTCAAATTCTTGAGTGCCAGTTTCAGCAATGATAGATTTAATCCCATTATGACCACCTGCTGAACCTTTTTGACGAAAGCGCAATTTCCCAACTTCCATATCTAAGTCATCGTAAATAACGATAAAATCCTCCATGGGAATATTGTAATAAGCTAGTAATGCTCTAACAGCTAGACCTGATAGATTCATAAAGGTTGTTGGTTTCACAAAATAAACCTTCTCACCATTTAAAAAGGTCGAAGCCACTTCAGCCTTAAAGGTCTTTTCCTCAGAAAAGGTTAATCCCAGTTCCTTAGCCATTAGGTCAATGGCCATAAAACCAACATTGTGACGTGTCTCATGGTATTTTGAACCAGGATTTCCCAAGCCAACTACTAATTTTGTCATTATTTCTCCTCTTTGATAAACAGCAAAAGGACTGAAAAATACTTTTCAGCCTTGTGCACTATTTTTTATTTTCTAAACGTTGAAACGGAATTCCATGATGTCGCCATCTTGAACAACATATTCTTTTCCTTCTTCACGAAGGCGACCAGCTTCCTTAACAGCTTTCTCAGAACCATATTTAATGAGATCATCGTAAGACATGGTTACAGCACGGATAAATCCTTTCTCGAAGTCAGAGTGGATAATTCCTGCTGCTTGTGGAGCCTTGATGCCTCGTTTAAAGGTCCAAGCACGCACTTCTTTCTCACCAGCAGTAAAGTAAGTTCCAAGACCAAGCAAGTGATAGGCTGCGCGTGTCAGTTTATCAACTCCTGATTCTGTCAAACCAAGGTCTTCCAAGAACATTTCTTTGTCTTCATCATCCAATTCAGAAATTTCTTCCTCAACACGTGCCGAGATAACAACTACTTCTGCATTTTCAGTCGCTGCAAACTCACGAATTTGTTTGACATAATCAATATCATCAGGATTTGCGACTTGGTCTTCATCAACGTTAGCCACATAAAGTACTGGTTTTGTTGTCAAGAGGAAGAGTCCCTTAACAATTTTTTGCTCTTCCTCAGTAAAATCAATCGTACGTGCAGACTTACCATCTTCTAGAACAGGTTTAATCTTTTGAAGAATATTAAACTCTGCCACAGAATCTTTATCTTTTTGTGTACGCGCAATTTTTTCGACACGCGCATAACGTTTGTTAATTGATTCAAGGTCAGCCAAAATCAATTCTAGGTTGATTGTATCGATATCAGCCATCGGATCTACAAAGGCATCCTCACGCCCTTGTTCACGCATAACATTTTCATCATCGAAAGCACGAACCACATGGACAATCGCATCTACTTCACGAATGTTCGCCAAGAACTTATTTCCAAGACCTTCACCCTTTGATGCTCCTTTTACGATACCCGCAATATCTGTGAACTCAAATGTGGTTGGAACTGTCTTTTTAGGGGTAATAAGTTCAGTCAGTTTCGTCAAACGCTCGTCTGGTACCTCAACCATTCCGACGTTTGGATCAATTGTCGCGAAAGGATAGTTAGCAGCTTCCGCACCCGCTTTTGTAATTGCATTGAAAAGAGTTGATTTACCAACGTTTGGCAAACCAACGATACCTGCTGTTAAAGCCATTAATTTATTTCTCCATAAAAAAGTAATTCAGTTAATTATAACACAAAAATTGTTAAAAATAGGCAACTTCCCTTTGAGAATCAGAAAAAGGGAAGCAAGGCAAAAAATGCTATAAAGAAGATGATTGGGGACTCTAGAAAGTTTTTATATTGCTAGTAAACTAATTTTCTTAACACAAGAAACTCCTTATCTAGACTCCCCAATGTCTGTTATAAAACCTTCTTAAGTTTCTTTTCGAAATCATGACGACTCATCATAACCACATGATCACAATTCGTACAACGAATCTTAATGTCAGCTCCAAGACGGGTCACTTCCCATTCATTAGCTTTTTTTCCTGTTGCTTTGATGGTACAAGCATGTGGTTTTTTCATTTCAACTAAACTTCCAATTTGGTACATAAACTCCCTCTCTAGTAAAAAAGTTATCCACTGTGGATAACTTTTTCGATTTTAGTTTGTTCTTACAGGTGTAATCAATTGAATAAAATTCTCACTGTCATCTGCTGGCGTCAAAGTAAATGGACGCACCGGTGAAATGAAACGTACACGGACAGTCTCACTCTTAAGAGCTTTCAAAGCATCTATTAGGTAGGTTGGGTTGAAACTAATGACCAAATCACTACCAGAAACATCTTGCACGTCAATATCCTCATTCACCTTTCCGACTTCTGGTGAATTAACATGGGCACTGACACTACCATTGATGATTTCAAGTTTTACGGTACCACTTTGACTAGCATTAGAAATCAAATATGAACGTTCCATAGCAGAACGAAGGCTAGCTGT